>CAFARE010000002.1_pt1 | contig 66684 bp, 68 predicted proteins | sample 7267901 | NCBI WGS metagenome assembly CAFARE01 (sample SAMEA6814012, study PRJEB35770) | freshwater metagenome | biome: Freshwater; feature: Freshwater reservoir; material: water | place: Czech Republic | collected 2016-04-20 | depth 30m m
TAACGAGCGCCCCTTTTTTATTTCCCTAAACTAATCCAGTCCAATTTATTTTTTTCATAGTTTTATTCATAGAGGAGATCAAAATGGAAGAGCGTAGAAACTCACGTCCACCATCTGATCGTCCGAGCAACCCCCGCGGGTCAAAGCCAGGGGAGCGAAAGCCATCTGGCCCAAATAATGCACGCCGACGTGAAGATTTACCGGCACGCGGTGGTTCTTCCGAACGCGCAGGTGCTCCTCGTCAGGTTCGCGATGGAAGCGATGTTCGTGGAACGAGGCCTGCACCTATGGAGCGCGACCAATCGAGATTGCGACCACGAATTTTTGAGCCAGATATTCCTGAAGAGATCACCGGTGAAGAGTTAGATAAATCTTTACGTGCTGAACTTTTATCGTTATCTGCTGAGAATGCAAAAGTTGTTGCTCGACATTTAGAGTGTTTAGCTTTATACGCAGATAGCGATCCATTACTTGCACATAAACATGGTGTCGCAGCTGCGCATCACGCAGGTCGCTTAGCGGTAGTTCGTGAATCAGCCGGTTATACCGCATACCGTGCCGGTTTCTATGAGATTGCATTGAAAGAATTACGTGCAGCCCACCGCATTTCCGGTGATGTAACAATGTGGCCAGTGATGGCTGACTGCGAACGTGGACTCAAAAACCCCTTGAAAGCTTTAGCTTTAGCTGGCTCTCCTGAAGTAAAGCGTTTAGCAAAACCAGAAGAGATTGAAATGCGCATTGTTGCAGCTGGTGCTCGCAGAGATCTAGGTGAGCTTGAAGCCGCCGTTGTAACGCTTACGTGCAAGGAGCTTTCCAATGAAAGTGAAGAGTGGGCACTGCGCCTGCGTTATGCATATGCCGATGCACTTTTTACTGCCGGGCGAGTAGATGAAGCACGTGAATGGTTTAGCAAATGTGCCGAGGTTGATCCGCAGGAAAGCACCGATGCACAGGAGCGTGCACAACTCTAGAAGTTTGGGTTTATGCACACCTGTAGAACGTGCCGTGAAGTAAACGTCAGTGCACCACGTGAGTCTGGCACCTTCCTACAAGGAGGCCATAATGGTAAAAAAATCGCTTCAATCTAATGATGAAGATATCGATCTATCGCTCAATGATGTGATGCTGCGGGGCAGGGTCTCGGGAGTTGGCGTCGAAAAAGAACTGCCGAGCGGTGACAAAGTTGTTGAGTTTAGAGTGATCATCTCCCGAGCCGGACGCGAGGGTGTAGATACTTTGGATGTAGGTGCGTGGAGTTATAAATCCAGGCGTATGGCTCTTACCCTTAAAGCCCAAGAGTGGATTGAGATTTCTGGTTCGGTACATCGACGCTTTTGGCAAGGCCCTGGGGGAGTCGCAAGTCGCTGGCAGGTAGAAGCAGCTGAGATAGTGCGAATTTAGATAGACTCACCACATGGCTAACGACATTTTTGCAACGCTCCGTACCTACCTTTCTAAAGTAACTGAGGGTGACAAGAGTGCGACTGAGGTCGCCTCTACGGTTAATCAATGGTTGCGCGAAGGCGGAGAAGCTCTGAAAGTAAAGATCGAAGATGAAGTTGAGCGCTCTGTTTCAAAGATGGGCTTCGTTAAGCGAGGAGAGTTCGAAGCCTTGAAGGAGGAAGTAGCTCGCTTAAAAAGCACTGGTGGAAAATCCTCACCTACAAAAAAGGCTGTGAAGAAAAAGGCTACGAAAAAAGCAGCCGTGAAGAAAGCAGGCAAATAAGTGGAGAATGAATCACAGGGAACCAATGGCGAAAATTTAGTTGAAGATGTGCGCAATGAGCTCCAAGAGATCGATGCCATGGATGTTAATGATCATGCCCTTCGATTTGAAGAGCTACACCAGAAGTTATCCTCTGCTTTGTCCTCCATCGATGGCCTCTAAGAGGTAGCACGCTTTCATGAAGATCCGACTAGATGCCGAACTCGTTCGACGTGAGCTTGCACGCTCTCGTGAGAACGCTTCGGATTTAATCGAGGCGAGATCGGTACTTGTTAATGGCATTCCCGCTACAAAACCAGCAACGATGGTTGATGCTGAAACCTCTATCAAATTAGCAGGCAAGCGTGATGATTTCGTTTCTCGTGGAGGACATAAGTTAGCTGGAGCGCTCGATAGTTTTGCAGGGGTTGAAGTTCAAGGTCGCAGATGCCTAGATGCTGGTGCATCTACAGGTGGCTTTACCGATGTTCTTTTGCGCCGCAACGCTGCCCATGTTGTAGCAGTGGACGTAGGTTACGGTCAGCTAGCGTGGTCGCTACGACAGGATCCACGTGTCAGTATTTTAGATCGAACTAATATTCGTCATTTAACTGGCGATCTAGTCGGAGAGCCCATCGATTTAGTCGTTGCCGATTTAAGTTTTATCTCACTCACATTAGTTCTGCCAGCACTTGCTGCCGTATCAAAGCCGGGCGCCGATTTTGTAGTCATGGTAAAACCGCAGTTTGAAGTAGGACGGGAACGATTAGGTGCAGGTGGCGTTGTTCGCGATCCGGCTCTACGTAAAGCCGCAGTAATTGAGGTCGCGGATTCGGCCTATGACGTCGGTCTTGGAACCCTAGGAATTGCCGCAAGTCCGTTGCCGGGACCTGCCGGAAATGTTGAGTACTTTTTATGGCTGCGACGCGGTGCAGAGCAGATTGATCACAGTGCGCTAGATGATGCAATCACGGCAGGCCCACAATAATGAGAAATATTCTTCTGGTATGTAACCCTTCGCGCCCAGAAGCACTCGAGGCTGCACAAAAGATTGTAGATGAATTACCAACGTCAGATTTCACTGTTGTTACTATCTCTGATGTTTCACTCACTAACGTTTTGAACTGCACAATAGCCAATTTGCCAGAACTTGAAGTTGGCGTTGTTCTAGGGGGAGACGGGACAATCCTTCGCGCAGCTGAAGTTACGCGAACGCAGCAAATTCCATTGCTCGGAGTGAACCTTGGACGCGTTGGATTCTTAGCTGAAGTTGAAAAGGTAGATCTAGCGACAATCGTTTCTGCAATCATTGAAAAAAAATATGTCATTGATCCACGTATGACACTGCGGTACACCGTACTTCGCGATGGCGCAGAGATTTCCGGCGGTTGGGCACTGAATGAAGTAATCGTTGAGCGTGAACACGCAACCATGGTTGAACTTTTTCTAGAAATCGATGGACGCCCTATCTCCAGATGGGGATGCGATGGTCTCATCTGTTCGACTCCGACTGGTTCAACTGCCTATGCCTTCTCAGCCGGTGGTCCTATCGTGTGGCCCGAAGTTGATGCATTAGTTGTGCTGCCTAATTCAGCGCATGCGCTTTTCTCGCGTCCACTTGTGATTTCACCTAAATCCCAAATCGTTGTTCGCATCGAATCACGTCAAGCTCTGTTATCGGCTGATTCATTGCGCACACTTGAACTTCGCTCAGGAGATGAAGTCCATATAACAAAAGATCTTAGTTATGTGCACCTTGCCCACCTGCAGAATTCTTCATTTAGCGATCGACTTGTAGCCAAGTTCAAGCTTCCTGTTGAGGGTTGGCGTGGTGAGTGACCGTTCTTATCTAGAAGAGATTTCTATCCGTTCAATCGGTGTCATTGATCATGCAACGTTAGAGATTGCTCCTGGCCTCACAGTTCTCACAGGTGAGACAGGCGCCGGAAAAACAATGATTTTAAGTGCTCTGAACCTGATTGTTGGAGGAAAGAGCGATAGTTCTTTGGTTCGCATAGGCAATGAACGATTGATTGCAAGTGCACGTTTTGCCGTCGCCAAAGAACTTATTCCACGTTTTGAAGAGGCAGGTGCGATAGTAGAAGACGGACAAATTATCATCACTCGTTCTGTAACTTCGGATGGAAAAAGTAAAGCAACCACAAGTGGAATCGCAGTCCCAGCCAGTGTTCTCTCAGAGCTAAGCGAATATTTAGTTGAAGTTCATGCTCAAGCCGCCAACCTCAGTATTGGAAAGAGCGCAAAACAGCGAGAACTCTTGGATCGCTTTGGTGGAGCTTCAGTCACAAAAGTACTTTCAGATTACAGGGAAAATCTTAGGAACTATCAAGATCTCAAGCTTCGTATTGCAATATTTAAAAAGAGTATGGATGCAAAAGATTCAGCACTTGCCACCCTGCGCGAGTTTACGGCGTTAATGAAGAAGCTCGCACTTGTGAGCGGAGAATATGGCGATATTGAGGCTGAAATGGCTCGATTATCTAGTGTTGAAGAGTTACGTCTTGCTAGTGAAAACGCACATGCAATCCTCAACGATGAGCAGGCAGGAGTCTTGACCTCACTTGGCAATGTCCGCAAAGTGTTAGATGCAGCAAGAGGTAAGGATGCAGCTCTTGAGGCAATTTACAGCGCGGTCAGTGAGAGTTTCTATGTCTTGGCAGATACCAATACGACTGTGGCATCCTATGTCCAAGCTCTGGAAGCTGATCCTGCGCGCTTAGATTATTTGCAATCACGAAAATCTGACATCAATAGCGCAATAAAAAGATTTGGCGGAGCGGGTACCCATGCCGAAGAAGTAGATGCACTAATTAGTAGATATGCAACAGCTGCCGAAACAATGAAAGATCTAGAGGGCGGAGATGAAAAACTCTCTGCTTTAGAAAATGAGTTGCTATTAGTAAAGAAAACTCTTTTAGCATCGGCAAAGAAGTTGACACAGGTTCGTATTGATTTCGCAAAGGTTTTAGGAGAACGTGTAACTGAGGAGATTCATCACCTGTCCATGCCACACACATCGTTGACGGTTGATGTTCTCTCTCCGGACTATTCGGCGGTAAAGGAGTCAGATTTCACGGCAACGGGGTGTGATGAGGTCGCAATGCTGTTGTGTGCACATAAAGGTGCACCACTTGTTCCGCTATCAAAAGGTGCCAGTGGCGGTGAAATGTCTCGAGTGATGCTAGCCCTGGAAGTTGTCATTGCAGCTACGCATCCCGTTGGTACATATGTCTTTGATGAAGTCGATGCAGGGGTTGGCGGCAAGGCCGCGATTGAAGTCGGTCGTCGATTGCACGCTTTGTCACAACATGCGCAGGTCATTGTTGTCACTCATCTGCCTCAAGTTGCAGCGTGGGCCGATTCCCATTTCGTGGTGAATAAAAATAATGATGGATCTGTCAGTCAAAGTGATGTGCGTGAAGTCAGCGGTGACGAGCGATTAACTGAGATAGCCCGTATGTTGGCAGGCCTTGAGGGCTCGCAGAGCGCTAAGGAACACGCCGCTGAACTACTTTCTTTAAAGAGGTAAAGGCTCACCCCTAACCGATGATAGGTTTGTCTTCCATGGGCCAACCTCATGTAACTAAGCATTTATTCGTCTCCGGCGGAGTCGCCTCTTCACTCGGCAAAGGACTCACCGCCTCTTCACTCGGCAGGTTGCTGGTAGCGCGTGGCTTACGTGTAACTATGCAGAAGCTCGATCCATACCTAAATGTTGACCCAGGCACTATGAATCCATTTCAACACGGGGAAGTTTTCGTTACCGATGATGGCGCCGAGACTGATTTAGATATCGGACATTATGAACGCTTTCTTGATACCAATCTTCATGGTTCGGCAAACGTCACAACTGGTCAGGTGTATTCACGAGTAATTGCCAAAGAGCGCCGCGGTGAATATCTTGGTGAAACTGTTCAAGTTATTCCACATATCACTAATGAAATTAAAGAGCGTATTCGCGCGATGGCAGCCCCGGATATCGATGTAGTGATCACCGAGATCGGCGGAACGGTTGGCGATATTGAATCACAACCATTCTTAGAAGCGGCTCGACAAATTCGTCAAGAAGTTGGTCGCGATAATGTTTTCTATTTACATGTTTCTTTAGTTCCATACATTGGACCATCTGGTGAATTAAAAACAAAGCCTACCCAGCACTCCGTTGTAGCTTTACGAAGTATCGGTATTGCACCAGACGCAATTGTTTTACGATCAGATCGCGAAATTCCACTATCGGTGAAGAAGAAAATATCTCTCATGTGCGACGTAGATTTAGCTGCAGTTGTCGCAGCAGTTGATGCACCCTCAATTTATGACATTCCTAAAGTTCTTCATGCAGAGGGCTTAGATGCCTATGTAGTTAAGCGTTTGGGTCTAGAAAGTCACGATGTTGTATGGGGCGAGTGGGATGATCTTTTGGACAAGGTTCACCATCCGAAGCACCATATTCGTGTTGGCTTGGTAGGAAAATATATTGATTTACCAGATGCTTATCTTTCGGTTTCAGAGGCGCTTCGTGCAGGCGGTTTTGCAAATGCAGCGAAGATCGAAATCATCTGGATCCCAAGTGATGAGTGTGAAAGCGCCGATGGTGCCGCACGTCATCTTAAAGATGTAGATGCAATCTGCGTTCCGGGGGGATTTGGTATTAGAGGCATTGAAGGCAAAGTAGGTGCTCTGCGTTATGCTCGCGAGAATAAGATTCCTACATTGGGTCTGTGCCTGGGTTTGCAATGCATGGTCATTGAAGCTGCAAGGAATTTAGCTGGAATAACAGATGCAATCTCAGCCGAATTCTCAGATACCGGAACTCCAGTGATTGCTACGATGGATGATCAACGAGAAGTAGTAGCTGGAAAGCAAGACATGGGTGGAACGATGCGCCTTGGTCTCTATCAAGCTGATTTACTTGAAGGCTCACTTGTAGCGACGACCTATGGTTCGAATCAAATTTCAGAGCGACATCGCCATAGATATGAGGTAAATAATCTTTACCGTGATCAAATCGCACATGCCGGTTTAGTTTTTTCAGGCTTTTACCGCGCTCAGGATTTAGTCGAGTTTGTGGAACTCCCCAAAGAAGAGCATCCTTACTACATAGGTACGCAAGCTCATCCAGAGCTTCGATCTCGCCCCACTCGACCTCATCCTTTATTCGTGGGATTAATCGCAGCGGCGGTAGCAGCGAAAGGTTAAGCACTCATGATTGTTGGAGTCCCCAAAGAGATAAAGAGCCAAGAGTCACGAGTTGCCTTAACGCCTGAAGGTGTAAGTGAGTTTGTTGCAGCCGGCCATGAAGTTATTATCGAAGCAACGGCTGGAATCGGTTCTGCAATTACTGATGTTGATTACATTGCCGTCGGCGCCACAATTGTTGCAACCGCTGATGAGGTTTGGAAGAAGGCCGAGTTAATTCTCAAAGTTAAAGAACCGATCGCAGTTGAGTATTCTAAAATGCGACGTGGCCAAACTTTGTTCACTTACTTACATTTAGCCGCTTCTAAGGCGTGCACTGATGCATTAGTGGCATCCGGTACGACGGCCATTGCTTATGAAACCGTAGAAGTTAATGGAACACTTCCATTACTTGCGCCAATGAGTGAAGTAGCTGGACGACTTGCAACTCAAGTGGGTGCCACTGCTTTAGAAAAGCCACATGGTGGTCGAGGAGTTCTGTTAGGTGGAGTACCCGGCGTAGCTCCAGGTCGAGTTGTTGTCATCGGCGGTGGGGTAGCAGGGTTAAACGCAGCAGTCATAGCTATGGGAATGGGCGCTGATGTGGTTGTCATCGATCGTTCAATCAATCGATTGCAATACATCGACACTATCTATCAGGGCCGAATTAAGACTCTCGTGGCATCGGCGCATGCAGTAACGCGCGAAGTTAGGACTGCAGACTTAGTCATCGGGGCAGTACTAGTTCACGGCGCTAAAGCTCCACAATTAGTTTCAAATGCATTGGTGAAATCAATGAAGTCTGGTTCAGTCCTAGTTGATATCGCGATCGATCAAGGTGGATGTTTTGAAGATTCACATGCAACTACACATGCCGAACCTACCTACCAGGTACACGACTCTATTTTTTACTGTGTAGCCAATATGCCTGGGGCAGTACCGGTGGCCTCTACGTATGCCCTTACCAACGCGACACTTCCATTTGCCTTAGCACTTGCAAAGTTTGGTTGGCGTGATGCTTGTCTTAAGGATAAGGATTTAGCAAAAGGCCTCAATGTTCACGATGGTGAAATCTACTATCCGGCGGTTGCACAATCTCATGGGTATGCCTGCTCTACGTTGTGATTCAGCGACACAGGCATTTCTTAATTACTGTGTTATTGAACGCGGCCTAGCCAATAATTCAATCGCTGCTTATAAACGCGACTTAGTAAAGTTCGCAGAATTTTTAGGAGCAACTGATTTAACCGCTGTCACAGTACAGACCATTAGCGATTTTGAAAGCTCTCTTCGAGTATCAGGTATGAGTCCAGCTAGTATGAATCGGACAATTTCTACTCTCCGCTCCTTTTTCAAATATGTCACTCAAGAATTTGCAATCCCTAATCCAACTCTTGAAATTCAAACAAAGAAGATGCAACGCAGATTGCCAAAAGCATTGAGCATTCCTGAAATTCTCAGTCTTATTGAAGCAGCACATCGAGAGAGTGAGGCAATTACCATTCGAGATCGAGCGATGATTGAACTTCTCTACAGCAGTGGAGCCCGAGTCAGCGAACTTGTAGGAATTAATCTGAACGACATTTCCATGATGGATAGCGAAGAGGGTCCGATTACTACGCTGAAATTACGCGGAAAAGGTTCAAAGGAACGCATCGTTCCGTTAGGAAGTTTTGCTACAGCTGCAATCGATGATTATAAAACTCGATTACGTCCAGCGTTAACCGCAAAGGCTGCAAAAACAAATTCGGCACTATTTCTGAACTCCAGAGGTGGTCGGATCACTCGCCAGTCAGCGTGGGCGATAGTTATCAAAGCCGCTCAAGCCGTTGGATTAGATGGAAAAGTATCACCGCATGTATTCCGCCACTCCTATGCGACCCATCTGTTAGATGGGGGCGCCGATATACGCGTGGTGCAAGAGTTACTGGGACATGCATCAGTAACTACAACACAGATTTATACGCTCATCACCATTGATAAAGTACGTGAGAGCTATTCAATGTCACATCCACGAGCTAAGTAAAAAAGCTTTAGAGTCCGCGCAATCGACGAGCAAGAATGCTTTGGTCACCCTTGGCTTCAAGATCAGCGATGATAACCGCGATAGATTCACGAACAATACGCCCGCGATCTGCAGCCAGGCCAAGGTCTCCACGCAAAAGCAAGCGTGCTTGGTCTAAATCAAATAGTTCATCGGCCGATAAATAGACCGTAATTTTTTCATCATGACGCTCACGCCCAGATGGTGAACGATCGATAGTTGTAACCCGGCGACGTGCAATTGAACGCACGCCTTTCTTTACTGACGGTGCTTTAGGAGTTGCAATAGCAGGTGGAACTAGGGGAGCACTTGTCTCTTGTGCTGCTGGAACAGCTGTTAGCGCTGGCGCAGTTGAACGGAAAAGTTCATCAGCTCCTGGAAGATTAGCTCTGCGAGTCATCGTGCGCCTCCTCGGGCAATTAATTCACGTGCAAGTCTGCGATATGAAGCGGCTCCACCCGAAGATGTTGCATAAGTTGTGATGGGTTCGCCAACAACAGTAGTTTCTGGAAAACGAATAGTTTTAGCGATTATTGTTTCAAAGACATCTTGGGGGAACTGCTCCAAAATACGTTCTAGAACTTGACGATTATGTGAAGTTTTTTTGTCATACATAGTTGCCAGAATTCCGATGAGAGTAAGATTTGGATTAAGGAAAGCCTTGACCTTATCGAGGTTGCCTTTGAGTTCAATAAATCCATGCAAGGCGAAGTACTCGCACTGCATGGGAACGATCACTTCATCGGCAGCTACCAAAGCATTGATAGTGAGTTGACCCATTGTTGGTTGGCAGTCGATCAAAATAACATCGTAATAATCGCGCAGAGATGCGAGCGCACGCTTTAAATATTGTTGTCCGCCAATTTCAGCGCCTAATGTAGTTTCTGCTGTACCGAGATCTCGATTAGCTGGAAGAAAATCTAAGCCGGGAACAAGTGATTTTAGAACGATGGAATCTACGTTAGCTGTAGGTGTCATCAATGCGTAATACACGGTCTGCTCAAGTGGTAGCGAGTGAGCATTTACTCCAAGTCCGAGGGAGAGACCACCTTGAGGATCAAAGTCAACGAGTAAAACTCGACGGCCGAACTCAGCCAAACTCGCACCTAAATTGATGGTCGTCGTCGTCTTACCGACGCCACCTTTTTGGTTAAAGATTGCAATTACTTTGGCTTGACCGTGCTCAGTAATTGTTGGCGGCACATCAAACTTCTTGGCTGTCATGCCCAAGAGTGTGGAAGTGGTGGAGACTTCTTCGCGAATTGTCGATTTAGCGCTCAAACGTCAAACCTCTTTCTAGATTTGGGTCCGAGCCTACGCGTTATGCACCGCCTTGGGCAAGTGGTGAAGTAGGGTGAGCGTATGGATGTATCTGTAGAGGCGGCAACTGATGTCAATACCGCCGGCGGAGGTGGGTTTTCCGTCCATTTAGATAACTTCGATGGTCCCTTTGATCTCTTATTAGGCCTTATTTCACGCCACAAAATGGATATCACTGAGATCTCTCTGAGCCTTGTAACCGATGAATTTATCTCCTTTATCCGCGCACTAGAGCTCTCCGGGGAGGGCTGGAGATTAGATCAAGCAACTGAATTCCTCGTCGTAGCTGCAACGCTATTGGATTTAAAGGCGGCCCGGTTGCTTCCCAGCGGTGAGGTCGAGGACGAAGAGGATCTGGCTCTGCTTGAGGCCAAAGATATTCTCTTTGCCCGCCTGCTTCAGTATCGAGCGTTCAAAGAGATTGCATCGACATTTAGCGAACGTATTGCTGCAGCTGATCGCAGTTTTGCACGTGTTGTAGCCCTGGATCCCGCTCTTAGCGCCCTTCTTCCAGAGGTCTTAATCGGTGTAGGCGCTGCCAGATTTGCAGCTATAGCTGAGCGTGTATTGACCCCTAAAACTGTTCCTGTGGTGGGCGTAGAGCATCTACATCTACCCCTTGTGAGCGTTGCAGAGCAGTCTAAGCACGTTGTGGAGGCGCTGCGTAGGTCGAAATCGATGAGTTTTCGAAATCTCGTCTCTGATGCCGATAACACCCTTGTGGTGGTGGCGCGCTTTCTAGCTCTCCTGGATCTATACCGCCAAGGAGTCCTGCGTTTTAATCAAGTCGTTGCACTTGGAGAGCTGCAGATTTCGTGGACCGGTTCGGAGTCGGGCGAGGTTGAGGTAAGTGATGAGTTTGATATCCCTGTTGTCCTAGAAGATTCGGATGAAAGTAGCGAAAATGTCTAATGTAGAGGTTGAGCGTTCGATTGAGGCGATCTTGATGGTCGTCGATGAACCGGTCACAGAGGTAGTCCTTGCTCAGGTTTTAGAGAAGAGCGTAGATGAGATCGAGCTGGCGTTATCGGTGTTAAGTACCAGCTACGACGAACGGGGATTCTCCCTTAAAAAAATCAACGGGGGATGGCGCTTTTATAGCAATCCTGCCTATGTCTCGGTCGTTGAGAAATTCGTCCTCGATGGCCAGCAATCACGTCTCACCCAGGCCGCGCTGGAGACTCTCTCAGTTGTTGCCTATCGTCAGCCAGTCTCTCGCGCCAGAGTCTCAGCTATCCGAGGAGTCAACGTCGAAGCTGTCATGAAGACGCTGATTACTCGAGGTCTTGTAGAGGAGTCAGGCGTAGAGCAGGAGACGGGAGCGATTCTCTATCGCACGACCTCTTATTTCCTCGATCGCTTGGCTCTGAACTCACTAGAGGATCTGCCAGCTCTAGCTCCATACCTACCTGATTTAGATGGGTTGGACGACATTCTGGATTCGCTAACCGATTAGTTCTCAGGCTAGAATCTGCCTTCGACTGTCGGGAGGATAGCCATGGGCGAAATGCGCCTTAATAAGATCATCGCAGATGCTGGTATTACAAGCCGTCGCGGCGCTGATGAGTTAATCGAATCGGGCCGTGTTTCGGTCAATGGAATCGCAATCCGTGAAATGGGATCTAAATTTGACCCCGAATTAGTTCAAGTAGAAGTTGATGGTGAGACAATTACCCGTTCGGTGACTAAGTCTTATCTTGCACTTCATAAACCTAAAGGCGTTTTGTCAACGATGTTTGACCCAGATGGTCGACCTTCACTCAGCGATTTTATTGACCTGCGCAAGGAGCGACTTTTCCATGTAGGTCGTCTAGATAAGGACTCAGAAGGACTTATCTTGCTGACTAATGATGGGGATCTAACCTTTAGAGCTACTCACCCTTCTTTCGGTCTTGAAAAGACCTACATCATCAATTTCGACGGCAAACTTCCAACAGGGGTCGAAAAGGTTCTCTTGAAGGGTATCGAGCTAGAGGATGGGATGGGTCGCGTTCTGAGTTTTAAGGAGCTCTCTCCAGCCTGGATCGAAGTAACAATTCACGAAGGTCGTTATCACATTATTCGCCGATTAATGGAGGCGGTAGAGGTTGATGTGCTGCGCCTTATCCGAACTAAATTCGGCCCCATCTCTTTGGGAGATACCCCCGAGGGACGTTGGCGAGATCTCAATTCTGGAGAGTTAACAAATCTACGTAACGTTTTAAAGCTATAACATTAAAACGATATGTAGATAATAATTATAAAATCGGTTTAACTGTTTATCGACAATACAAAATCAAAAGTGATATATCGACAAATAACACGCTCCAGGAGGTGGGTTTTTGCAGATAAGTCGACATGCTCCACCAAGCACGAAATTCCTCCAATCGGCTGGATTATCTTTTTAAAGTAGTAAAAACGTTTTATCGGTATATTTACTAATAGGTTTAAAGAGATTTAAATGCAGGCGAATATCTACAAGGAAAGGTAGGCTTATCCCATGACAATGCGTGCTATTCGAGGCGCCGTGCAAGTATCGGCAAATACTCCAGAGGCTATTGGCGCGGGCGTAAAAGAGCTTATCCAAGCGATAATGCGGGCCAATTCCCTCACACCTTCTGATGTTATCTCCGTGATCTTTACGTCGACACCTGATCTGACGGCATCTTTTCCCGCAGCAGCCTGCCGTGAGATAGGTTTTGAGTCAGTTCCACTTATCGGGGCGGTAGAGGTCGATGTTCCTGGAGCTTTGGATAAGACTATTCGCGTCATGATGCACTGCACGACGAGCTTTACTCCGGAGAAAATCTCTCATATTTACTTGCACGGAGCCCAGTCGCTGCGCCGTGATATCGCTCAGTGAAACTTGAAAGCGTACGCATTGTCGGCGCGGGATTAATCGGCACATCAATCGCATTAGGGCTCGTAACAAAAGGAGTCCGGGTCGAGCTAATCGATAGCGATGAATCAGCCCAGAAATTAGCCAATGACCTCATCGGCTCCGAGCCAGTAACTTCGCCAGATCTGGTGATCTTTGCTTGTCCAACTAACGCCCTACCCCTTGTCATAAATAGAGAGTATGAACTAAACCCACAGTCAACGTTTATGGATGTTGGTAGTACAAAGACTGAACCTATTGTTCACATTAAGAATTCGCAGCTACCTTTGTCGCAGTTTGTGCCATCTCATCCGATGGCTGGGCGGGAGGTAGGAGGAGCACAGTCGGCTCAAGGAGATTTATTTACAACGAGAAGTTGGATTCTGACTCCAACGCCAGAGTGTGAAGCGGCGTCTCTGGGGATAGCTAACGAGGTGATCTCGGCGCTGGGAGCTACAGCCATCACGCTAGATGCAGCTGAACATGATCGAGCCGTAGCCCTAACATCACACCTTCCGCAGATCGTCGCCTCGCTTACCGCCATCTCACTTGAGTCAGCACCAGAGCACTGGCTAGAGCTAGCAGGTCAGGGCCTGCGAGATACCACCCGACTTGCAGCATCAGATCCACATCTGTGGGCGCAGATAATTCACTCAAATAGGCATGAGATTTCAGCCGCCTTACGCACACTGGGTAGCAATGTCGATCACATGCTTGAAGCCTTAAAGGAGCCAACGACAATTGCGCAGATCATCTCTGCTGGCGGTCGTGGTCGAGCAAAGATTCCCGGTAAACATGGTGGACGTGCGCGTGAATATGCCTATGTGCCCATTGTTATTGACGATAAACCTGGTCAATTAGCTGCAATTTTCAACGAGTGCGCAGCGATTAGCGTTAACGTGGAAGATTTATCAATCGAGCATTCACCCGGACAGTTAAATGCACTGATTACTTTGGCGCTTTCACAATCAGATGCTCGTGTTTTATCAGAGCACTTATCATATATCGGGTGGAACGTTCATCCGGTTCGTAAATAGAAGTAGGCTCACTACATGGGCATAGTCGTAGCAATAGATGGCCCAAGTGGGGCAGGAAAATCCAGCACATCGCGCGCAATTGCCGTTCGCGCCGGCTGGAATTATTTAGATACTGGCGCTTTGTATCGCGCGATTACTTGGGTTGCTTTAGAGAATAAAAGCGAAACTGCTGAAGAGATTCTGAAACTTCTAAAGAGTAATCCCATTCGATTTGTTTCTGATCCAAATGATCCGCAGGTTTTTGCAGGAGATACACAAATTACTCATGCAATTCGTGGACATTCAGTCACTGACAACGTAAGTCGCATCAGTGCGATGCCACAAGTACGCAGTGAACTTTTAGCTATTCAGCGAACAATTATCGATCGCGCTGAAAAGGGAATTGTTGTCGAAGGACGCGATATCGGAACAGTTGTTGTGCCAGATGCGGCGCTAAAGATTTATTTAACCGCAGACTTAGATGCCCGTGCTGTTCGACGAGAAAATGAGCTCGAGGATAAATCGATTGATGTAAAAAGCGCACTCGATAATCGCGATGCGGTAGATACAAATCGTGCTGTTTCACCATTAGCCATGGCCTTTGATGCAGTAGAGATTGATTCCACTTATTTGGATCTAGATGAAACGATTGATCGAATTTGGGAGTTATTGCGTGAGCGTTCTCTTCTCGGTCTTCCGATAGTTGCTATTTTGGGCCGACCAAACGTAGGTAAATCAACGTTAATTAACCGTTTCATTGGTCGCCGTGAAGCGATCGTTGAGGATACACCTGGTGTAACTCGAGACCGTATTCAATATGAGTGCGAATGGGGCGGTCGTCGATTCATTGTCATGGATACGGGTGGCTGGGAAGCAAAGCCTGATGGAATTTCAATTCAAGTAAGTGCAGGAGCTGAGATCGCTATGCAAGAGGCAGATGTACTTGCATTTGTTGTCGATGCTCAAGTTGGCGCTTTAGATGAGGATGACATTCTTGTTCAGAGGCTTCGTAAAGCAAAAAAACCTCTGATTCTTATTGGAAATAAAGTTGATGGCGAACGTGAAGAGTCCGAGGCCCACGCTTTATGGAGTTTAGGATTAGGCGAACCTTATTTTGTTTCAGCACTTCACGGACGAGGCAGCGGAGATTTACTCGATCATATTGTTAGCGAACTTCCAGAGGTTGGTGGAGCGCAAACTCAAGATGGGTATCGCAAAGTCGCACTCATCGGTCGTCCCAATGTTGGTAAGTCGTCACTTCTGAATGCCTTAGCAGGGGAGAACCGTTCAATAGTTGATGACGTTGCCGGAACTACTCGAGATCCAGTCGATGAGCTGATTGAATTCGGTGGGTCGATCTGGAGATTTATCGACACTGCTGGTTTAAAAAAGCGAGCGAACCAAGCATCGGGTACTGATTACTACGCATCACTGCGAACACAAAGTGCGTTAGAGCGATGTGAGATTGCAGTTGTAGTTTTGGATGCATCTGAACCAATCACAGAACAGGATTTGCGTGTTATTACGATGGTAGAAGAGGCCGGCAAAGCTATGGTCATCGTGATGAATAAATGGGATTTAGTCGATGAAGATCGCAGAGATCAATTAGATCGAGAGATTGATCGCCACCTTGACCAAGTGGAGTGGGCACAACGCGTCAATGTTGCAGCAAAAACTGGTTGGCACCGCGATCGTTTGGCACCTGCTTTACGGACCTCGTTAGCGAGTTGGGAAAAGCGAGTACCAACTGCAAAGTTGAACTCTTTCTTAGGTGCTCTGATTGGTGCGACTCCGCCACCAGTGCGTGGGGGAAAACAACCAAAGATCTATTACGCCACTCAGGCTGGAATCGCCCCTCCCAAGTTTGTTGTGTTCTCAAGTGGGTGGATCGAGGCCTCGTATCGACGCTTTATCGAGCGCCGTTTGCGCGAAGAGTTCTCCTTCCCAGGAACTCCAGTCCAGGTAGCGATCCGGGTCAAAGAACGGGATTAGAGATGGACCGCTCGCTGCTGACTATCCCAAATGCTCTTACTTTTTTACGTTTTCTGGGAATCCCTCTATTTATCTACTTGACCTTAAAGCTTCATGCCGATGGTTGGGCTATAGCGGTTTTAGCAGTGGGCGGGGCTACGGATTACTTCGATGGAAAACTGGCCAGACGATGGAATCAGACGTCTCGCTTTGGTGAGTTAGCCGACCCTGCAATTGACCGACTTTATATAGTCGCAACGCTGATAGTTTTCCTCATCCGCGACATCGTCCCAGCGTGGATCATCATCGTTTTAATTGCACGAGACCTCATCCTTGGAGTCCTAACGATTCAATTAAAGCGCGCAGGTCGTCCTCCGTTGCAGGTGAATTATCTTGGAAAGGCTGCAACTTTTAATTTGCTCTACGCCTTTCCGTTCTTACTTCTTGCCCATAGCCAAAGTGTTCTTGGAACATTGGCTTTCGTTATTGGATGGGCTTTTGCCATATGGGGGATTGCCCTCTACATTGCGACAGGTATAGGTTATTCACGCGAAGCGAATTCGCAGATAAGAGGCGCACGTGTCATTAACTCCTGAGGCTTTGCACTACACAAAAGAACACGAATGGGTTTCTATCGTCGGAAACCTTTACACGATGGGGATTACTGATTTTGCACAAAGTGCACTGGGAGACATCGTCTATGTGCAACTGCCATCGGTAGGTCAACATGTAGTTGCGGGTTCGGTGTGTGGGGAAGTTGAGTCGACCAAAAGCGTTTCAGAGATCTTTGCACCGGTCACTGGAGTGGTCACATCAATTAATGACGCCCTATCAAATTCTCCTGAATCAATCAACTCCGATCCATATGGAGCTGGCTGGCTAGCCATTATTGAGGTGTCGGCTGCACCATCAGATCTCCTCAACCACAGCGAATACGCCGCACTGACGGCTTGACCAAACTCTCTCACCCCTTTAGTGTCATCCTCAGGTTGACGGTGAAGGAGGGTCCATGGAGTCAAAGAACGAGCTCACAAGCACTCTTCACCTCTCGACACATGAATCAGTCATCTCCACACCTGGTTTGCTTGAGGAGCACCTAGCCTCTTTAGCGCAATCGGATAGAGATGTTATTCGACAAGTAATTGCAGCCAATGGGGAATCAGCAATGGTTCTGATTAGTACAGGTAGTAATAAAGGCGCGAGGTTTCTCATCACCGATAGTGCATCGATTGGGCGATCCTCCAGTAGTTCAATCTTTCTAGATGATGTCACTGTTTCTCGCAAACATGCCACAGTGGAAAAAAGTGAACAGGGATTTCTTATTCGCGATGCAGGTTCACTAAATGGCACCTACGTAAATAGCGTTTCGATTACACAAGAGGTGCTTAAGCACGGCGATGAATTACAGATTGGCAAGTTTCATTTACTTTTTGTTGTTGGTAGTAAGAAATAAAATTTTAATGTTATCTATAGGGAATTAGGGGAGAAGCAAATGGCCGTTCCAGCTCGCGCTTATTTAAGCATCGGTGAAGTTCTCAATCGACTACGAAGTGATTTTCCAGATATCACTATTTCGAAGATTCGATTCTTAGAATCAGAAGGACTTATCGATCCGCAGCGCACGCCTTCGGGCTATAGAAAATTCACCAGTTCTGATTTAGAGCGTCTTCGTTATGTTCTATTGGCACAACGTGATCAGTACCTTCCACTGAAGGTAATTAAAGATAATTTGGATGCAATGGATCGTGGACTTGCCCCATCACAAACTGCTGGCGTTTCAACTCCACGCCCACCAATGTCATTGGCAACCATCGATGGGGAGATGGCACCTCAAAGCTTTGGCGAAGTAAGTGAAATGCGCCTATCGCGTGAAGAGCTCATCAAGCACAGCGGGTTAACTGAGGCTCAATTAGTTGAACTCGAGGGCTATGGATTAATTGCATCTCGTGGACGCCACTTTGATGGAGATGCCCTGGCAATCGCAAAGGCTGTTACTGAGATGGCCAGTTTTGGAATCGAAGCCCGCCACCTGCGCTCCTTTAAGTCAGCGGCAGATCGCGAAATCGGTTTGATCGAGCAAGTCATCACACCGCTGACTCGCCAAAAATCTTCAGAATCCAAAGCCCGTGCACAAGAGGTTCAAAAGGAAATTGCATCACTTTCAATTCGTCTTCACGCCGCACTTGTTCGCGGTGGGCTGCATCGCCTTCGCTCCTAACTCCCATGAACATCGCCATGGAGGTTGTAGGTGTGCGGGTAGAGATGCCCTCGAACCAGCCAATCGTTTTACTTAAAGAGAGTGACGGGCTTCGTTTTCTACCCATCTGGGTTGGAGCCTCAGAGGCAACGGCGATCGCCTTTGTTCAGCAAGGCGTACAACCGGCTCGGCCGATGACGCATGATTTATTGGCAGATGTCATAGAGGGTTTAGATGCCGTACTGACCTCGGTGCATATGACCAAGATCGAGAATGGAATATTTTTTGCAGAACTAAACCTTCGGACCAGCGCCGGGGTAGTGGTGACTATCTCTTCACGCCCGTCAGATGCTATTGCTCTAGCCCTTCGCACCCATAGCAATATCTTGGCCACTCCTGACCTCCTTGATGAGGCTGGCATAGCCATCCCCAATGAGGGCGGAGAAGAAAATCAAGAAGTTGAGCGATTTAGAGCGTTTTTGGATGAGATTAACCCGGAGGATTTTGCCGGATAGTCTCGAAACCCTCAATCTCTACTAGAGGTTTGGACCGTGTCGGTCATTGAATCTGCTGTGTACCTGCCTTAGATTTAAGGCACTCCCCAAGAGAATCGAGCTTGACGTGACTTCCCAAGAAACTGAGATCGGCTACCGTGGCGCAACAGCATGCTCGGCCGCTGGAATTACCTATCGTCAGTTGGATTATTGGGCACGTACCTTTTTAGTTGAGCCAAGCGTTCGCACAGCAAGTGGCTCGGGAACACAACGACTCTATGGATTTCGCGACATCTTGGTTTTAAAGATAGTTAAACGCTTATTGGATGCTGGAGTTTCGCTACAGAATATTCGAACTGCCGTTGATCATTTGCGCGATAGGGGAGTTACGGATTTAGAGCGAGTAACGCTCATGAGTGATGGAGCATCCATCTATGAGTGCACCAGCTCGGATGAGATTATCGATCTCTTAGCCGGAGGCCAGGGAGTCTTCGGAATTGCAGTGGGTAAAGTTTGGCATGAGGTTGAGGGTTCACTTCTTCTCTTGCAGGGTGAAATTAACGGCACGATTGTTAGTGGTACAGATAACGATGAGCTTTCGCTTCGTCGCAGGAGTAATGGCGCCTAATTCACAATAGTCTGTCTCCATGACCGACTATGAATCATTCTCCCGCAGGCACATTGGACCAACATCTAGCGATGAAGTAGCGATGTTGGATGCGCTTGGGTACGTAGATCTTGATTCATTTATTCGCGATGTAGTTCCATCCAATATTGCAATTAATGGTGTTATAGAAAAAGCCTTAGATAGCGCTAAAACAGAAGTTGAAGTTATTGCAGAGCTTCGCGAGATTGCATCAGAAAACAAAGTTTTTCGTTCTCTTATTGGAACCGGATATTACGGAACGATTGTTCCACCGGTAATTAAAAGAAATGTTTTAGAAAATCCAGCGTGGTACACCGCATATACGCCTTATCAGCCTGAAATTTCACAAGGTAGATTAGAAGCTCTCTTTGCTTTTCAAACAATGGTGTGCGAACTTACGGCGCTAGATATTTCTAACGCGTCAATGTTGGATGAGAGCACTGCAGCAGCAGAGGCCATGACACTGGCACGACGGGCATCAAAGTTAAGTGATGACGCAGTCTTTTTAATGGAAGAGCATGTTCATCCTCAGACCAAGGCAGTCGTTCTCACTCGTGCAAAGCCACTTGGTATCACAGTCGTTGAGGTTGATTCAGGGCACATTGTGCGAGATGGCTATGACGGTGAATTCTTTGGCGCATTATTGCAATACCCAGATACAACTGGAACTGTTATTGATTATTCAAGTTTTGCAGAATACGCGCATTCACGTGATGCTTTTGTAATCGCTGCAACTGATTTATTGGCATTAACACTATTGAAAGCACCAGGGGAGTGGGGAGCTGATATCGCTGTAGGTACTTCTCAGCGATTTGGTGTTCCTATGGGATTTGGTGGCCCTCATGCCGGCTTCTTAGCTGTGCGTAATGGGCTTGAGCGATCGATGCCTGGACGATTAGTAGGTCAAAGTATCGATGCCAATGGAAAGCCCGCATTTCGTTTAGCTCTGCAAACTCGCGAGCAACACATTCGACGAGATAAGGCAACGTCGAATATTTGTACAGCCCAAGTTCTCTTGGCGAACATGAGTGCTTTTTATGCCATGTGGCACGGACCAGCAGGTCTTGCGCATATTGCGAAAAAGGTTCAAGGCTTTGCTGCGCGCCTTCAGGCTGCAACAAATAATCGTACGGACGTTATTTTCGATACGGTACATATTGTTGTTGCTAATGCCGAGCTCATTCACAATAAGGCAATTGCATCTGGAATCAATTTCCGTAAAGTAAGCGACACTGAGCTGCGAATCTCCTTTGATGAAGAGACTACTGAGGAAATATTTGCCCAAGTGCTCACAATTTTGGGTGTGAAAGATGCAGTAGGACAGGAGATACCTGCTGCTTTCTTGCGTACTAGCAAATACTTAACCCACCCAGTTTTTAATACCAATCACAGCGAAACCGGCATGATGCGTTATCTGCGCAACTTAGCCGATAAGGACTTAGCTCTGGATCGCACAATGATTCCGCTTGGTTCATGCACAATGAAATTGAATGCCGTCACCGAGATGGAGGCAGTAACGTGGCCAGAGTTTTCTGCATTGCATCCATTTGCACCTAGTGAACAAACGGTGGGATCTCGTAAGTTGATTGCGCAGTTATCAGATTGGTTAATTGCCATCACTGGTTATGATGCAGTCTCACTGCAACCTAACGCCGGTAGTCAGGGGGAGTTCGCTGGATTGCTGGCGATCAGAAATTTCCATGATTCTCGTGGTGACCACGATCGAAATATCTGCCTTATCCCATCTAGTGCCCATGGAACTAACGCTGCCTCAGCTGTAATGGCCGGCATGAAAGTTGTAGTCGTGAACTGCGATGACAACGGAAATGTTTCAATCGATGACATCAAGGTAAAGATCACCGAACATGGCAGGGCGCTAGCGGCTTTAATGATCACTTATCCATCGACGCATGGAGTTTTCGAAACGGCAGTCTCTGATATTTGTGGGTTAATCCATGATGCGGGTGGCCAGGTTTATGTGGATGGCGCAAATTTGAACGCCCTTGTTGGTCTGGCTCAGCCTGGAAAGTTCGGGGCAGATGTATCGCACTTAAATCTGCACAAAACCTTTTCGATTCCACATGGCGGAGGAGGCCCCGGCGTTGGGCCAGTGATCTCTCGTGCCCACCTTGCGCCATTTCTGCCTAACCATCCGATGGATTCCTTAGCTGGACCGGCAACTGGGCCGGGACCAATCTCGGCGGCTCCCTACGGTTCGGCCAATATCCTGCCAATCTCTTGGGCCTACATTCGCTTACTGGGGGGAGAAGGTCTTACCCATTCGACTCAGGTCGCTATCCTCTCCGCCAACTACATGGCAGCTCGCTTGCACGAGGCCTATCCAGTTCTCTACACCGGCGCTAACGCTCGCGTAGCCCATGAATGCATCCTAGATATTCGAGAGTTGACCAAGCTCTCTGGAGTAACTGTTGACGATATCGCTAAGCGATTGATGGATTATGGCTTCCACGCCCCAACGATGTCTTTCCCTGTGGCCGGTACATTGATGATCGAACCCACCGAGTCTGAGGACATCTCAGAGATTCACCGATTTATTGATGCGATGATTTCGATTCGGGCCGAGATTCAAGAGGTTATCGACGGGCAGATAAGCATCGAAAATTCGGCGCTACGTCATGCACCGCACACAGCGCTTTCGGTAGTAACGAGTCAGTGGGAGAGGGAGTACGCCCGTGAAAAAGGCGGCTATCCCGTTGTATTGGATGGTCTAGTGGCGGGTGAGTCGATTGGTTCTCGTATGAAATATTGGCCACCAGTCTCACGAATTGATGGAGCTCATGGAGATCGTAATCTGGTCTGCTCGTGCACACCTTTGGAGGAATACAGGTAGGAGAGGCTTTCCTAGCCTGGCCTTATCTGGATTTACGTTACTTTACATAATGTAACTTATCGGCGTTATGTATATACGCGGCGCCTAGCAACGATCCTTAACCATGCTCCAGTGGCTATTAATGCCCAATCGCCAGCTTTATCTCGTGGCGTTGTGCTATCAATCAGATTCACCGTAGTGACTATATGTGCCGGTTCGTGCAGCGCGGTTTGTCGTTCTATGTTGCCTTCGAAGTTAATGACCGCCGATATCCCAGTTGTCGACACTGAGAGAATGTTTCTACCATGTTCGATAGCTCGAATACGAGAAATTTGGAGTTGCTGGGCGCTCTGCGCCGATGTTCCAAATGTTGCACTGTTAGTTTGAACAACAACGAGATTCGACTCTCCGGCAGCTTTTTTAAGGATTGCATCATCGATTAGTTCGAAGCAAATGACTGGCGCTATCTGTGCTGTGCCAATCCTAAAGCGCGCCGACTGTGATCCGGCCGAGAAATCCTCTAAAGACCTGGCCAGTGGTGAGATTTTTTCAGCCATTGTGCGCAAAGGAATGTACTCGCCGAAAGGTGTCAGATGCTGCTTCACATAGACATTTTGCGTCTGTTTTGTCCAATTAATAGATACATTCTGGAGGGGGCCTCTGGAGGTAACAACGGCTCCCACGATGAGTGGTGTTTGGAAAGAGTTAAGAGCCTCTGCCACTTGTGGTTCAGTAAATGGGTCTATATCGATTGCATTTTCTGGCCAAAGAATAAAGTCGATTTCATTATCTTGCTTTAAAGCGATGCGGGTTTCTTTAACGTGATTATGAAAAACCGCTTGTGCCCGTGAGTTGAAATCTAATCCCAATTGTGGAACATCGCCTTGAACCATCAAAACTTTTGTCGTACCAATTGTGTGGACTGGTAGAGAATGAATTAATAACAACAGGGGAAATAGTGGGAGGAGAACTAATCGTTGTGTAAGTAATCCATACCCAACTAATCCAAAACAAAGCACTATCGCAGTAAGTGCACTGACTCCCCCATAAGCTGCGATTGCACGATAAGGAGCATCGGCTTGCGAGTATGCAAGCCGTAACCAACCAAAGCCACCAAATGGAAAACGAGCACGAACTTCTTCCATTGCCAGAAAGATGAGTGGATAGAAGCCAACTCCATATTTTTTCGCCAACCCCAATGGAATAAACATGAATCCTTGACCAATAAATAGAATTATCCAAGGCAATGAGCCAACGTAGATGCTTGTCCAATGCAATGCCACAGCATTAAACGTCGCGGCAAAAATAAATGAGTTAAGAAAAGGCCGGGAAGATTCCTTGATGCTATACATATGCAGCGCAATAGCTATGGGCGAAAGCCACCAGAAAGATAATGGAGCGAAAGCCCCACTGAGCAATGCCCCGGCGCAAACACTAACGAATAGATTTACCACCCAAGGGCACTGATCAAACGATCTACGCTGGCACCTAAACCGTAACGCTCCTTGAATTGATAGATAGCTGATAAGTCAGCTGGTGATTGCGGCATGGAGAGATCCGTTTTTGGAAGGGGAACGTTGCGGGCCACTTGTACTACCGTTGGAGCGATCTTCAAATAATCACTCCCAGCAATGATTTTCTTGGCCAAAGCTGGTGTGAGAGCTTCATGATTAGCGTGCGCACCCGCTAAAGCGTCATCGACATTTGCAAAATTATTTGCGATAAGTGCGGCACCTTTTTCACCAATACCTCGCACTCCAGGCAAACCATCGGATGGGTCTCCTCGGAACATAGCAAAAAGCGCGTAACGCTCCCCTGGTATCTGGTACTTTTCTGAGACGTACTTTAAGTCGACTAAGTCGTGTTGCGAAATTCCTTTCGCTAAATAAACAACCTTGATGTCGCGTTTATCATCGACCATTTGAAATAAGTCACGATCGCCTGTAACGATTCGGATAGGACCCTTTTCAATCTCAGCGTAGGTTGCCATGACATCATCGGCCTCAAAGTCATCTACGCCAACTACAGGAATTCCAAATAGATCTAGAAGGTCTAGCAAGATCGGAATCTGCGGAGTGAGCGTGTCTGGCTCCTCTTCCTCATCGCCATCTTCTTCTAAACGATTAGCTTTGTATTCCGGAAAAAGTTCAACTCGCCACATCGGACGCCAATCACCATCAAGGCAAGCCACTAAACGATTAGGTTTATAGATACTGACAAGACGTGCCGTCATATCTAAATAGCCACGAATGGCGTTAACGGGTGTGCCATCGGGTGCCAGTAACGTATCTGGCATTCCGTAATAAGCGCGGTACCACAATGAGGCGCTATCCAGCAGCATTAAAGTCATAGATCCCCCATGAGGTAAGCAACGACGCCTCGATCAATTCGCTTAACCGCATCTTTACATACAGGACGTAGCTTCTCGCTAGCACCAGCAATTTGATTGAGAAGATCTACAAGCTGTTTTGTAGAGCGAACAAAATCACCAACGGACATATCGCTACCTTTCAGGACGCTTTGCAGGGAACCACCATTAGCCCATTTATAGGCGATCCAACAGAAGCCAGGATCAGGTTCGCGTTGCGTTTTTACTCCATATTCACTTTCAATGGCCTCTAACTGCGCCCAGACAGAAACAACCTCTAGTAGCGCCGCAGAGACCTTTGGATTAGGCATTTTAGGTGCCAGATTTTCAGCCGATCTCGACTCAAAAATCATGCATGAAACTATCGATAAGAGTTCGGCAGCGTTGAGTTCGTCAAATACTCCAAGACGAATTGACTCAGTTAACAGTAGATCAGATTCTGCGTAGATTTTCGTCAGAATCTTTCCTTGTGCAGTTGGCTTCTCACCTTCAATATATTTTAGATGTGTCAAAACTTGGCAAATTTGGTCGAATGTTTTGGCAATTACATTTGTACGTGCATCTACTCTTGTACGCAGGCCCTCATTCTCTCGGTTCAAACGACCTGCGCGTTCAGCGAAGCGTGCATGCTCTTCCCGCTCATTACAACTATGGCAAGAGTGGTTACGCAAAGCTTTGCGTAGATCACTAAGATCGTTTTCTAGTCGTCCACGCTGGCGATTATCGAAAGTCTTTTTATGATCACGTCGACTTAAAAGAACTTCGACTTCTTTAATCTCCCGGCGAATAGAAGCGTAATCTATAAAATCTCCTAGGTGACAAGCCGCCTGCTCTAGAAGTTCGGTAATGGCACCCTCATTTTTGCGAATTTGTCGGGCTAACCCGACGACTGCTCGATCTGCTTGGAACTGAGCAAAAGAGGACTCAAGTGAACCTCGCGCTCGTTCCCGACCGAATCTCGAAATTAAATTAATCGACATATTGTAGGACGGCGCGAAAGAGGAACGAAGTGGATACGTTCTGGTTGAGGCCAAACCTGCAGCTGCAGCTGAATCAACCGTTGGCGACCATTGAATAACTGCGTTACCTTCAATATCAATTCCTCGCCGGCCAGCGCGTCCAGTTAACTGCGTGTACTCCCCTGGAGTTATTGGGACGTGCGCTTCACCGTTGTATTTAACTAATTTTTCCAACACTACAGTCCGAGCTGGCATGTTAATCCCAAGGGCCAAAGTCTCAGTTGCAAAGACAGCTTTAACTAATCCACGCTGGAACAGATCCTCTACCGCTCCTTTAAAACTAGGGAGTAAACCAGCATGATGTGCTGCTATTCCGCGTTCTAGTGCGGTTAGCCATTGTGCAAAACCAAGCACTTCCAAGTCATCTGCTGCAATATTTGCAGTGTATTTGAGAGCAGTGGCAATTATTTCAATGCGCTCTTCCGGAGAGGTCAATCTGATACCTGCTTGAAGGCATTGATTCACTGCCGCATCGCAGCCAACTCTGGAAAAAATGAATGTGATAGCTGGCAACATACTCTCACGCTGGAGTTTTTCAATAATGTCTGCGCGAGAAAGTCTTTCAGAAGGTTCGCTATACCTACCTTTGCGATTTCTGCCAAGGGATGAACGCCGCATCGCTTCACGTTCTCTTTGAAGAATCTCTGGATTTATCTGTCCAGGTTTTTCAAATAAATCCATCATTCGATTACCGATGAGAACATGTTGGTAGAGCGGAATTGGCCGAATTTCGCTAACAATTACTTGTGTGTTACCACGGACTTCACCGAGCCACTCCCCGAACTCTTCAGCGTTAGATACCGTGGCAGAGAGTGAGATCACCTGAACACTCTCCATTAAGTGAATCAGGACTTCCTCCCACACTGCGCCACGGAATTTATCGGCTAAATAGTGCACTTCATCCATCACAACATAGCCAAGGTTCTTTAAGGTAGAAGAACCTGCGTATAACATGTTTCGTAAAACTTCAGTCGTCATTACTAAAATGTCAGCTTCGCTGTTGATGCTGGTATCTCCTGTGAGGAGGCCGACTTTCTCTTCACCAAATTTCGCCACGAATTCGGCGAATTTTTGATTGGACAGCGCTTTGATCGGCGTTGTATAGAAACACTTTTTACCAAGACTGAGCGCAAAATAAGCTGCAAATTCACCGACTACCGTTTTCCCCGCACCTGTTGGAGCTGCTACAAGAACTCCACTGCCATCTTCTACGGCATGGCATGCAGCTATTTGAAAAGGGTCAAATTCGAAGTCAAAGGTTAAGAGAAACTCACGGGTCATGGGATGGGCATTGCGAAGTTTTGCTGCAGCGAATCTCTCCGCTGGGGTGCTCACCGTATCCACGTTTGCAACACCCCATCCACGCATTCTGCAGTTAGTGGAGTATCCCCTATCCGTTCGCCATCTGCATAAGCAACTGCAGTGGCACGAATAGTCACATTACGGCTCCTAATAATTTCCACCGCGGGATGGGTTATATGGGTGCCCTTAAAGACTCGTGGAAAAACTTTGAGAAACTCTATTTTTGTAATTGGATGAAGCACCATGACATCGAAGAGGCCATCGTTAATATGAGCATCGGGGCAAACCAGCATTCCCCCTCCATAGGAACGACCATTGGCTACTGCAATCAGCATCGCTTGAGTAGAAATAGTTCGATCATCTAGCTCAATCTCATAATCACGTGGCTTAAATCGTGGCAATTCAATAGCTATCGCGGCGTTGTATTTATTCGGACCTTTTGGCCATCGCATGGAGTTCGCTTTTTCATTTACTATCGAATCAAACCCCGTTGAAAGAATGGCGCCGAACCATCTGCCATCAACAAGACCTAAATCCATAGATTGTGGTGAAGTTTGAATTACGGTCGCCAAATAATCATTAAGCTTATCTAGCGGCCAACCCAAAGTACGAACGAAATCATTTCCCGTACCAGCAGGAATCATCGCTACTGGAATTTGCAAAGGTGTTACAACCTGTAAGACGCAATGTAAAAGCCCATCTCCCCCAACGGCAATAACTCCCGTGCATTCCGGAGAGTTACGCAGGAACTCCTGCAGATTAAGGCTTAAAGCCTCTGCGCTATCTGCACGGACATGCCTAAATTCGACGTGATGGGCCAACAAAAACTTGGATACTTCAGAGCCAACGATGGCGCCTCTTCCAGAACCTGCAATCGGATTGATGACTAGCGCCCACATGAGTCGACCTTATCGAACTATTCCGAGATAGAGGTGGTGCTTTCTATTGCCGTTACCCCAATGTCGCTCTTTTTTGAATACCTATTCCGGCGTCGGTCCATAAGGACGGCAATACCGCCAGCAAGAAAATACAGAGCGCATAGCGGCAATGCCAATAGCATCATGGTCAATGGATCTGCAGTTGGTGTGAAGGCGGCAGTAAAAAGTACGATGCTAAATACCCAGATACGCCATGGACGCAAAATTGTTTCCCCGCGAAGAAAACCTATTAAATTGAAGGTCAAAAGAAATATTGGAAGTTCAAAAGCTAAACCAAAAAGTAGAATTATTCTCATCACGAAATCTAGGTAGTCATCAAATTTCACCAAATTAGAAAGAGAGTTAGGGGTGAAGCCAAATAGCACTTTGATAGCAACTGGCAGAACCAGATAACCAAGCGTTGCCCCCAAAGCAAAAAATGGAGTAGCACCAACAAAGAAGAGAATTGAATTTCTTTTCTCCTTCTTATGTAATCCCGGTGCTATAAATGCCCACAGTTGATAGAGCCATACCGGGGCCGAGAGAATTACGCCAGCAAGAAGTGCAACTTTAATCTGGAGATTCAGAGGTCCGAGCACTCCGTTTATGTAGAGAGAACCACAATGTGTTGCACCTGTTGCTTGTGCCTCTTTAAGGTCGCACACGGGAAGAGCCAACTGAGTGATGATGGGATTGTAGAAATACCACCCAACAGCTGAGGCAATAAATATCGCTATAGATGCACGAAAAGTTCGCTTACGAAGCTCTCGTAAGTGATCCAACAGAGACATCCTTGCGTCCTGTGTTGACGCCATGGCTGTTACTTCTCTGGGCTAGCTTCGCCCTCGGCCTTTTTCTCGTCGTTCGTCATCTCTTTCATTTCACTCTTGAAAATTCGCAGTGAACGACCTAAAGAGCGAGCTGAATCTGGAAGTCGCTTTGCTCCAAAGAGGACGAGAATAACGATGAGGAGAATCAAGATGTGGCTAGGTTCGCGTAAAAACATTGAGCAAACTCCTTTGAGCGCGTCGTGAGTACGTATTAAGGCTACCCCAGTTCGACGTTCAATGCCTAGCGCGGACTAATGCGTCTCGTATTTCCGTAGAAGAGTAGCCGCCGTTAAAGCTATTGATTCGCGGGTCATTCCTGGTGCAATCAGTTCTACGGCACCAGATGAGGATAAAACCGATCGAATCAGCCATTGCTGTGAATAAGCCTGCTTGTGAATGTCACCGGCCATGTCCGCTTTGTTTATGCTGAATCGCTCAACGGCATCTCTCAATCGAGAATGAATTCGCAGCACAAAATCGATTGAGTGTGATTCACTCGAGTGATTGGGATGGGAAGTTCTCGCTGGAGCTTTGACCTCTTTGCTCTCTAGAACTCTATCCATTCGGAAACTTCTAAAAGAATTGGCGCTCTCGCAGTATGCCCAGACATTTTCATGTGTTTCTTCGATGTGAATCTCTAAAGGAGTAATAACTCTTGACGTGATCACATCTGCGTATAGCGAATGGTAAGAAATCTCTACGGACTTCTTTGCCGAAATTGCATGAAGAATTGAAGTACGAATCGCACTATCCCCGCTGGAATTTGCGTGCACTGGTGAAGGTAGATTTGCGCGCTCAGCGAGCTTATTGCGCAACGCAGTAGCTATGGCTAATAAATCTGAGCGTTCTTCAGGTAGGGATTGAACAACCAGATCTAAACCAAGTAATAAGGCGATTGATTCTTCACTAGTGAGATTTCTAGGTTTACTTAACGTTTCAGCGTTATGGATGGTTACATACCCAGAATCAAAAGAGAGATCCATTAGCTCAAGTGGGGTATATCCCGGAAGTCCACACATCCAGAGAGTCGTTAAGTCTGCCACCATTTGATTGGCGGTAACTGAGAAATCTTTGGCCAGAGAGTTCAATTCGATCCCTTGGTGTGCAGCTAAATAAGGAACCAAGTCAAGAAGTCGAGAAGTTCTACTAATTGGGGTTTGAGGGGTTTTAGCCATGCAATCCCACCAACACTTTCAATGCATCTACAACTGCTTCACGCAAATTATCTGGTGCTACTACAAAAACATCATCACCATGCCACAAAATGCTATCGACAACGTACGTAAGATCTTGATACTCAAGTGTTATTTCGTCCCATTCACCCTTATCAATAATTGACAAAGCCTGGACGCGCAATAGATGCGCCTTACCCTTACGAATATCAAGTGTTGCGCGCTCAGGTTTCCTTATTGCTTCCAAAGATTTCAGGATGTCAAAATCCTCCGGAATAGCATATTCATTTGATCCTCGACTCGTCTCAATCTCCCCCTCGATACGATCTAGGCGAAACGTTCGAAGCGATTTTCTATCCAAATCCATGCCTGCTAAATACCAAAAGCCACGATGCGTGGCAATGGCATACGGTGCAACGCTACGGTGCTGTACCTCCAAATCTTTGGAGAGATAAGAAAATTTAAGTACTCCTCTTTGCGAGATCGCTTGAGAGATCATCTCGAAATTGGTTTGAGGTGTACGGATTTGCAGAGAGATGTTTGGTATCGAATCCATATCAGATTCAACTCCCATGGATCGGAGTTTTAGAAGTGCGCTTTGCGCAGCATCATCTAGTGCGGCTCCGCGCCATGCTTCAGCGGCAAGTGATAGAAGCGCAATTTCCGTACCTGTAATCGTTCCTAAGTTCAGTGAGTAATTCTCACTTTTAATCCGGTATCCAGCTTCATCATCAAAGGCCGGATCAAATCCACCGACTTCGATTTGAATTCCTAAATTACGCAGATCATCTTTATCTCTTTCGAACATGCGCTCTTTAGTTTCAGGTGAGCCCTCATAGCCTTCAACAGAAGAGAAAATTTCATTCTTAGTTAAATATCTCTTAGTAGCCAATAGTGCGATTGTTAGATTAATTAATCTCTCAATCTTCCGAGACACCGTAAGCACCTTTCGCTGGTCGACGCCGGCGAGCTAGAACTTCAACGCCAGGTGCCATACGTCGGCTTTGAATCAAGAATCCGGTGTGACCAATCATGCGTTGCTGGGGGCGAACAGCCAAGCCCTCATGGTGCCAGCCTCGTACCAAAGTCTCACTGCTTTCAGGTTCTGTGAATCGACCATCACTCTTGATTGCTTCGGCCGTAGCAGAAAGCTGAGTGGTTGTAGCAACATAGGCCAAGAACACTCCTCCTGGACGAAGCGCGCGTGCGGCAATATCAACGCACTCCCACGGTGCAAGCATGTCTAGGATCACGCGATCATATGACGCTTCAAGTTCTTGATCTTGTAAATCTCCTACTGTCAAAGTCCAATTATTAGGTGAACCGCCAAAGTAGTTATCTACATTGGAACGGGCGTTGTCTGCAAAATCTGCTCGGCGCTCGACCGAATGAACTAATCCATCGCTCCCGCATGCGCGAAGTAATGAAATGGTTAAGGCACCGCTACCAACGCCGGCTTCTAAAACTCTGGCTCCCGGATAAACATCTGCAAGGCCTACAATCATTGCTGCATCTTTTGGATAAACGATTGTTGCCCCACGCGGCATAGTTAGAACATAGTCAGCCAATAAGGGTTTGAATGCGGTGAATTTGAGGCCACCGGTAGTGCTAACGACACTTCCCTCGGGTAAGCCTATTAACTCATCGTGTGTTATCCAGCCTTTGTGAGTGTGCCACTCTTTTCCGGCTGCGATCGTGAAACTGTATAACTTGCCCTTGGGGTCAGTTAGCTGAATGCGATCCCCATCACCGAAATACCCTAAATTAGACACGTGCGTATCTTAGGCGATAAATATTCTCCGAGTGAGAGTATCTTGCCTTAGGTGAATAGTGATTCCAGGCTTCGACTCTCCCCCAGTAGTGTCAATGATTTTAACAATTGTCCTCAACTCTATAAGTACCGAACAATCGACCGATTGCCCCAGCCTCCTAGTTTGGACGCAGAACGCGGCACCCTAGTACACACAGTTTTACATGATCTCTTTGAGCATCCGGCACATGAACGAACTCCTCAGAGCGCTATAGAGCTTTTACCATCTCGCTGGTTGGCACAAGTCGAGGCCAAACCTGAACTTGCACAGATGGTGACAAACGAAAAAGAATGGTTGGACCGAGCTACGGCATTGGTGGAAACCTATTTCACTTTAGAAAAACCATCCACCTTCGAAGCAACTCATCGAGAAATGCATTTGGAAGATAATTTTCGAGAGGATCTCTACCTGCATGGATATGTCGATCGTCTTGATGTTGCACCTACTGGTGAGGTTCGGATAATTGATTACAAGACTGGAAAATCTCCTAAACCCGGATGGGAGGACAAAGCCCTCTTTCAGCTGCGTGTTTACGCATTGTTGTATTGGAAAAATAATGGAGTACTGCCACGATTATTACAGTTGATGTATTTAGGTGACGGAAAGCTTGTTAGAAGTAATCCGACAGAGGCTGATCTAGAATCTGCCCAAAAATCGTTAATCCGAACCGCAGATGACATCTTGGCCTCGATTGATAAAGATTATTGGCCACCGAAACCGAGCAAATTATGCGATTGGTGTTTCTTTAAAACTATTTGTCCTGCACATAATAGTTAAATTGTGGCAGAAAAATCTTCGCTTAGTTCAACTAGTTTTTCAAATGAGATTTGCTGAAGAGATCTAATGCTTCTGACTCTAGTTCCCTCTTCCACAACTACAAGGTGCGGTACTGCAATTAACCATGCACCACTGGCTTTAGCTGCGTTTACTCCAGTGAGTGAATCTTCGAAAATCACACACTTCGTAATATCTACACCAGAGCGTTTGGCAGCTAGAAGATAAGCATCTGGATGAGGTTTAGTATTCAATACGTCATCGCTACTAATAGAGAATGGGAAGACATCTGCGCCTAGATTCTCGAGAACGGCATCGACAATAATGCGAGGACTTGCTGATACTAAAGCCGTCACTACGCCATGGTTCTGTAATGAGCGAACCAACTCGATCGCCCCAGGCATTAACGGAGTTCCACGACGCATCTTTTCGCATTGTGTGTCTATCAACGTTTGAGTGAAGTACTCCGGAGATTGGGCTCCCCCGCATTTGTCATGCATGTATTGACCAACACGGGTCAGTGGACCTCCAAGACAAGCGATTTGATCCGCTTCTGTCCACGCATATCCATGAATGGCTGTAATCTCAGTTTCAGATTCGAGCCATAGGGGCTCTGAATCAACCATGAGGCCATCCATATCGAAAAAAACGGCCTCGAATAAAAACTTCGAATTAGTTGTCACCACGAGTTGGAGGGTACCGTAAGGTTTATGGCTATGGACATCCTGCACATACCCGCTTTGCGCAACCCAGTGATGCTCTGCGCATTTGCTGGATGGAATGATGCGGCCGAAGCCGCTAGCGGTGCGCTCGAACATGTGCTGGAGTTATTAGGTGCAGAAGATAATGCAGTCGTTTCGACATTAATTGCTGAAATTGACTCCGATGAATACTTTGATTTCCAAGTCAATCGTCCGCAAGTCTCCCTTGATGAATTTGATAATCGCTCTATCACGTGGCCTTCAACGCAGATATTCGGGGTATCCGTTCCATCTTTCCCGCGGGATTTAGTAATCGTCACCGGCGTTGAACCATCGATGCATTGGAAGGCATTTGTTCGCGAAGTGCTTGATTTAGCCGATGATCTAGAGGTTTCGCTAATTATTGCAATTGGTTCTTTGTTGGCCGACGTCCCACATAGCCGTCCCATATCTGTAGGTATAAGTGCCACGCATCCTGCCTTAGCTAAAGACTTAGGGTTAGAGATTTCCAGATATGAAGGCTCGACAGGGATATTAGGTGTGATCAATGACGGTGCCTTGCGAAGAGGTATTGATGCAATCTCTATGTGGGCGGCTATTCCGCATTATGCATCTAACGCCCCATCCCCTAAAGCCTCTCTTGCATTGATACATACGCTTGAAGATTTTCTTGAGGTAACGATTCCACAGGGAGATCTACCAAACCAGGCAGATGAATGGGAAAAGGAGATTGATACGTTAGCTCTTGAAGATAGCGATGTCGCCGATTATGTAAAATCACTTGAAGAGTCAAAAGATGCGCAAGACTTACCTGAAGTATCTGGTGAAACTATTGCTAAAGAATTTGAGCGATATCTACGCCGCAACGATCAAAGTTAAAAAAGTAAACCGAGTAGAGAATCTAAGCAATTTCGCATCTGCATTACATTTCCGCCCGCAGCACCATTGCGACTAGCTGTAGACCATTCCTGTATCGCTCTCAATGCCCTTGGTGTATCTAAATCATCCGAGAGTGCATGCACGACTTCAGAAATCACCGGTTGAGTATCGGCGACATTATCTTGGGCCAGTGCGGCTTGAAGGTTACTGATGTCCATAATCGCCTTAGCTAAGATTTCATCTGTCCACATACGATCTTCACGGTAGCGACTAGACATCAGTGCATATCGGATCGCCATTGGGTCAACACCCTGTGCCACCAAGTGTGAGACAAAAACTAGATTTCCCTTGCTCTTGCTCATCTTTTCGCCATCCAGGCCGAGCATTCCTGCGTGAACGTATGTAGACGCTAGCTCTTTTCCAGTTAAAACCTTGGCCTGCGTGCGACACATTTCATGGTGTGGAAAAATTAAATCACTTCCGCCGCCTTGTATATCGATGAGTTCAAGATCGTTCTTATCTGGTGCAAGATATTCTTGAGCAATCGCCGTGCACTCAATATGCCAACCAGGGCGTCCAACCCCAAGGGAGGAGTCCCACCCTGGTTCGTTTGGGCGTTTGGCCATCCAGACTAAGCAATCTAGCGAGTCACGTTTTCCGACCAGTGAAGGGTCTCCCCCGCGCTGGGAAAATATTTCCTCCATAGCCGCTTTATCTAAGTGCGAAAGCGCACCAAAATCTGAGACAGCCATATTCATAAAATACAAATCTTTATCAATCAGGTAGGTCGTTCCTTTTTCAGAAAGTTCTTCAATAGCCTTAACTACTAAGGGAATAGCTTCTACCGCTCCTATGTAGTGCTTTGGCGCAATCACTCGCAGAGCAACCATGTCAGAACGGAAAAGATCAATTTGCGAAGTTGCTAACTCTTCCCAGTCGATGCCATCGCGCAGAGCGCGTTCCAGTAATGGATCATCGATGTCTGTAATATTTTGGACATAATGCACGGTGCTTCCAGATGCTTGCAAATATCGCTGAATAAGATCAAAAGTTAAATATGTTGCTGCATGACCCAAGTGCGTGGCATCGTAGGGAGTGATGCCGCATACGTACATGCGGAATGCATCCTTCTTTTGTAAGGCCTGCTTAGATTTAGTTTTTGAATTTGTTAGGACTAGAAGTGGTAACGCCTCATGAAATTCAAAGGCTGAGACAGCTACTTGTGGCCATGATTTCATTTGCTCAGTCTAGTTTGAGTTTGCTTAAAATGCTGGCCAAGGTACTGGTGGCCAATCTGGACTTGGCGTTGGCATGCAACCTACTTCAATTAAGCGCTCACTTCGCCTCCGCAGGGCCTCAATCTCATCCTGTGTGAGGTAGTTAGTAAAATCGAGAGTTTCACCTAGTGAAGCAAGTAGGTGCGAGAGTAGTGCGACTTCCGATTCAAGTAAGGGCTGGGCAGCCCACTGCCATAAAACTGTGCGCAGTTTATCCTCGCAATGAAAAGTTACGCCGTGATCACATCCAAAAACTTTTCCGCTCCTATCGGGAAGTAAGTGGCCAATTTTCCGATCGGTATTATTTGAAATTGCATCAAAGAAGGCCATCATTCGCAGTTGTGGATTGTTAGTCGAGAAGAATTCTGCTAAATCAATATCTTCATCGATCTCGATCCATTCCTGCACCATCCCATGGCCATACGGTCCATCTCGCAGAATCGTTAGTGGAACGATGTTTATCTCCAAAAAATCACTCAATAGGTATGCTGCGAATTCACGGTGCGCTAACGTGCCATCGGGAAAGTCCCACAATGCGCGCTCACCGGCAATGGGTTTATAAATACAGGTCATGCTGTTCTCGCCCAACGTAACGGTTGCATACAAAGTTGCATTGGATGCATCAATTAATCTCCCAGTAACCACCAATTCGCCGGTAGTTAGCAGGTTGCGTTTAGCGTCGATATCCATTTGATCGTGGGCATAGATGTCCTTGTGGATCTATCGCCAACCCACAGAATGGGCATGGAAGGCGACCCGAGTTAATAACTGCATTGGAACGCTTTACGAAACTGTGCGCCATGTCTAGCGGGAGAAACAAATTCCAGGACAACTCTTCGGGAGTTTCCTCGACATCTAAGAGCTCTATCTCTATTAATTTTGACTCTTCATTCCATGAAAGTGAGATTGCGCCTACTACGAAGTCAGGATCTATGGGTTGTTCCAGTGGAGCGTCATCTCTGGTGGCAAGATTCATAGGGCTTGTATGACCGTTCTTGCGAAGCTGAGCCAATAGCATTTCTAGTCGTGAAGTCAACGCTGCCACTTGTGATTTCTCAACAGCTATTGTTGCAAGTTGACCTACTTGCCTGACCTGTAAGTAAAACGCACGTTCACCTGGCTGGCCAACTGTTCCAACGATGAAGCGATCAATTGCATCAAAAATCACGCGCCGCCACCAATCAAATTGCGCGCTCGAAACGGAGCATTGATGAAATCTTGAAGATGTGATCGCGAATCATTCATAAGAAGTACGCGCGGCTTGCTTGAGGAAAAATCGAGAACAGTAATTGATGCAGGATCAATGACAATTCTCTGGAAATCATCTAAATGCATAGCAAGTACCGAGGCAACAATTGACTTGATGACATCGCCATGACTGACGAATATATCCGAACCCTTTCCTTTGTTGCTCAGAGCGTTATGAATCGATTTCATTGCTCTGGCTTGCACTGCCGCAAGTCCCTCTCCACCCGGAAAATACATTGCACTCGGTGAATTTTGAACAGTTTCCCATTCACGCTTTCGTGAGAGAGTTGAGAGCTTCTTTCCACTCCATGTTCCATAATCAACTTCTACAAGATTCTCATCTGCAAGCATCTGAACTCGTGGATTTACTGAAGACCCAACTTTCTCCCACCACGGTGAAATCGTCTCACTGCACCGCTGGAGAGGGCTCACCTGAAGTGATCTAATCTTTATCGCACCAAGTCGCTCAACCAATTTTTCAGATTGTTCTATTCCACGGGCCGAAAGTGAAACACCGGGAAGACGACCAGAGAGAACTCCCCGATCATTGGCCTGCGAATGTGCGTGTCTAACCAAAACAATCTGCATAAATCAAAGGCTATCGCAGGTTTTAGAGCTTTGCCTTGCTAAGGTCGCCCCATGCAAATGCGACGAGCCGGTACAAGCGGACTCACTCTCTCACGACTTGGTCTTGGGACCATGACATGGGGCCGTGATACCGATGAACACGAAGCCGCAGATCAATGCCGTGCCTATATTGAGGCGGGTGGAAATTTTCTTGACACCGCTGATACCTACGGAGATGGTGATAGTGAACGCGTCATTAGTGGGCTAATTGGAACTCTTTTTAATCGTGACGATGTGGTCATCGCGACTAAAGCAGGTCTGACGTTCAACGATGGTGTTCGCTCTATAGATACTTCCAGAAAATCCCTCATTGCCCAGCTTGATAAATCTTTGAATCGTTTAACTACCGACTACGTCGACATTTGGCAGGTGCATGCATGGGATCCATTTACTCCCTTGGATGAAACACTTGCAGCACTTGATTACGCGTACACGACAGGAAGAGCGCGCTACGTTGGCGTGAGTAACTATTCTGGTTGGCAGTTAGCTAGGGCAGCAACTATGCAGCAAGGTAATTCGATGAAGGCTCCATTAACTACAACTCAGAATGAGTATTCACTTCTAAATAGAGATTGTGAAGTTGAGATTTTGGAGTCCGCCGAAGAATGCGGCGTAGGGTTTCTAGCGTGGGCGCCTCTTGCCCGCGGTGTGCTGACCGGTAAATATCGAAAAGGAGTTCCAAGTGATTCCCGTGGAGCCGCTCCGCATTTTGCTAAACACATTGAGCCGTATCTCGATGGGCGCTGCGCACGAATTGTTGAAGCGGTTTCCGTTGCAGGTCAAGGTTTAGGCTATTCACCGTTGGAGGTTGCCCTTGCTTGGGTCCGCGATGCACCTGGCGTTACTAGTGCAATTGTTGGAGCACGAACTGGAGCACAACTCCGGGGCCTTCTTAAATCAGAGGAGGTAACGCTTCCTCAGATTGTTCGAAATGCCTTAGATGATGTGAGTCTCTAGCAGTTTTCTAGGAAGTCTTTCAAAGTACGAACTCCGAAAGTTAAGCCATCAACTGGTACGCGTTCATCAACGCCATGAAACATAGCCATGAAGTCAAAATCAGCATCTAGTTTTAATGGGGAAAATCCATAACCAATAATCCCAAGCTCTGCTAACGCTTTGTTATCAGTACCGCCACTCATTAAGTACGGAACAGGAATCGCCTCTGAATCCTCTTTAAGAATAGCTGCACACATTGCATCAACTAGATCTCCCTCAAAAGGAACTTCCAATGCTTTATCGCGAGTAATTGTTTCGATAGTCACGTGTGGCCCAATTAAGGATTCAATGGTGGCGTTAAGTTCATCTTCAAAACCTGGAATAAATCGTCCGTCAATAACTGCACTCGCCGATCCAGGAATAACGTTTGCCTTATATCCAGCCTCTAACATCGTTGGATTTGCTGTGTTCTGCAAAGTTGCACCAATCATTCGCGCAGCAAAACCAACTTCAGAGAGTAGTGGGCGTAAATCCTTTTCGTCGTAAGTTTTCCCAGTTGCTTCAGCAACTCTTTTGAAGAGCGCTTTTACTGTAGTGCTGTAACGCTGAGGCCATTGGAATTTGCCAATCGCAGCTACGGCTTCAGTTAATCGCGTTAAAGCATTCTCATCATTCATAACTGAACCATGGCCTGCACGACCATTGGCTGTAAGTCGCATCCAGTGGATTCCTTTTTCTGCGGTTTCAATCATGTACAAACGTTTTCCATTGCCAACTGTGACTGAAAATCCGCCCACTTCAGAGATAGCCTCCGTGCATCCTGCGAAAAGTTCTGGATGGTTGTTCACCAACCAATGCGAACCATAAATACTTCCAGCTTCTTCATCGGCAAAAAATGCTAAAACAATATCGCGGGGTGGTTTGTAACCTGTGCGAGCCCATTCGCGTACAGTTGCCAAAATCATGGCGTCCATATTTTTCATATCTACCGCGCCGCGACCCCAGATCATTCCATCTCTAATTTCACCACTAAAGGGATCGACACTCCAGTCATCAGCATTTGCAGGCACAACATCTATATGTCCGTGAACAACTAAACCTGGACGTTGTGAATTAGTACCTTCCAGGCGTGCCATCACATTGCAACGTCCAGGAGCAGATTCATACATCGTCGCTTGAATTCCGACTTCAGCCAGTGAAGCAACTACATACGCTGCAACTGCGGCTTCATCACCTTTTCCATCGCCAAAATTAACACTTGGGATTCTTAGCAAATCTTGGCATATAGAGATTGCTTCTTGTTCAATTCGCGAGAGGCGTGAGATATCCATTTCGCCATTCTCTCATCGAATTGCTATCCTTGCCCTTCACTCAGTCCGGGTGGCGGAATTGGCAGACGCGCTAGCTTGAGGTGCTAGTGCCCGCAAGGGCTTAGGGGTTCAAGTCCCCTTTCGGACACATGCATATTGATGACGCGCTTTCGCTCATCCGAGAGATTCCCGACTATCCAAAACCCGGAATCCGCTTCCTTGATATAACTCCTCTTTTATCGAATGCAGATGCCTTCGCCTGTGTAACCTCGGTTTTCGCCGAGAAAATTCAACCAGGTGTATTAATTGCCGGTATCGAAGCGCGCGGATTTATTCTGGCATCTGCTCTTTCTAATTATACTAAATCGGGTTTTATTCCGATCCGCAAATCGGGCAAACTCCCCCATGCCACATTCAGTGAAAGCTATGGTCTTGAATACGGGACCGACACTCTCGAGATTCATATCGATGCCGTCACTGCTGGCGACAAAGTTCTTATAGTCGATGATGTGCTCGCAACGGGAGGGACTATCGCGGCGGCCATCGAGTTAGTTCGTCGATGCGGCGCTGAGGTTTCGGGAGTACTGGCACTTCTGGAGATTGAGGTACTTTCGGGGCGCGCGTTTTTAGCAGCAAAATATCCCGATATAACTATTTCAACACTGGTAGTTTCCTAAGCGTGCGCGTTCTACAAATTCAGGGACTTCGGGCATTAGCTGCAATTGTTGTGACGCTTTTTCACGCCCGACTGGTACCGGGTGGATTTATCGGTGTAGATATCTTCTATGTAATCTCTGGTTACCTAATAACTGGACTAATTCTTAGAGAGATAGAAAGTACTGGCCATCTTAATCTCAACGCATTTTATCAACGAAGAATAAAAAGGCTTCTCCCGACTTCGGTTTTCGTTCTCTTTCTAACCGCCTTAGTGGGTTGGTTCGTCCTACCAGTGATCACTCGTGACGCCCTTGGACGCGATCTATTTGCAGCCTCTGCGTACATCTCAAACTATCTCTTTGCCTGGTGGCAAAATGATTATCAGAACTTAAATGCGACCCCATCTCCATTCATTCACTACTGGTCATTGGCAGTCGAAGAACAGTTTTATCTCGTATGGCCTCTCTTTATTCTGCTCTTGGCACGTTCTGGTAAAAGGATTGTGCTTATTGGGATAAGTACAATCACTGGACTCTCCTTACTACTTTCGATTTACCAAACACAGACATCACCGATTTGGGCCTTTTATTCACTTCCTACTCGAGCCTGGGAGCTGGGTATAGGCGCACTTTTGCTTTTTATTCCGAGCAAAGTTTTCGGAAACAAGTTTTTACCCTGGATCGGATTACTAGGAATAGTCATCTCATCCCTGTACTTTGACGAGAAGACTGCTTTCCCGGGAGTCAATGCCGTATTGCCAGTCTTTGCTACGGCGCTTTTGATTGCAACAATTGCAATCTGGCCACCAATTTTTAACGACATATCTAATAATCGTATTAGCCAATGGCTTGGCAAGATCTCATACCCACTCTATCTATGGCACTGGCCAGCACTCGTTCTGCCAAGTAGCGCAATCGGGCGCCCATTGAGAGTACGAGAACGATTGGTCTGCATCGCACTCACCGTTGTATTGGCCCACTTTACAAACAAATATATAGAAGAGCCGTTGCGTCATAGGAAAATCGCTTCTCGCAAAATATATCGAGCCGCACTTGCAACGACGCTAGTCTCTCTACTTACTGGAATTCTAATAGCAACGTCGGCTACGTCTATCATCTCTACCAAAGGCGCAACATCATTTACTTTCGATCTTGAAAAAGTAATGAATAAGCCAGCTGTCTACGGCGATGGATGTCATGTGAATTACGGTGAGACTAAATCGGGTTTATGCACCTATGGAGTCAAAAACTCTTCAACAACAATTGTTTTGTATGGCGACTCACACGCGGCTCAATGGTTTCCTGCTCTGGAGAAATTGGCTTTCAAGCGTGGTTTCACTTTAATATCCCTCACGAAATCGGCCTGCCCTTCCGTCGATTCACCTCGTCCGGATCAGGGAGCCTTTAAAAATATTCATTGCGAAAAATGGCGGGAGAATTCAATCAAACGAATTCAGAAGATTCATCCAGCCGCAGTTATCGTCAGTAGTTTCCAATATTTCACTCCCCCACGCGGATATCCAGATCGAGCTAAATGGTGGAGCGATGGTCAGCAAAAACTTTTACATGACTTAAATGGTGCAAGCGATAACCTGATTTATCTCAGCGATACTCCGCATCCAGTTCGTGATATTCCATCTTGCCTTGCATCACGAAACTCCAATACTTGTGACTCTTCTGAGAAATCACCCGTGACCATCATTCGTGGCTTTAAGATTATTGACCCTACGGATTGGCTGTGCTCTGACTTTTGCCCAGCAATTCTCGATGGGATTGTGGCCTATCGAGATGCCTCACACATATCGGTAGATATGGCACGGCACCTAACGTCGGATCTAGACAAAGCCCTCATTCGTGTTGGGCTTTTTACTTAACGTTATGACAAGATACCCATCATGGCTGAACTGATTTACTACTGCGGAACCATGGATAGTGGAAAATCCACTCTTGCTCTACAGACTGCACACAATCACCACAGTAGAGGTCGAAGCGGAGTTATTTTCACCAATAAAGACCGTGCTGGAAGCGGAATTATCTCCTCCCGTTTGGGTCTCTCCTCGCCTGCAATAGAAGTAAGCCCTGGCATGGATCTGCATAAGCATGTAGTGGATCATCTCTCTGCCGGCGATCGCATTGATTACATCATCTGCGACGAGGCCCAGTTCTATGACCGCGAACAGATAGAACAATTAGCTCGCATTGTTGATGGCCTTGGAATCGATGTTTTTGCCTTTGGTATTTTGACTGACTTTAAAACTCTTTTATTTCCGGGCTCGGCCCGCTTGATAGAACTAGCCGATCGAGTGAACGCTCTACAAGTCGAGGCTCTTTGTTGGTGTGGATCACGCGCAACGCACAACGCCCGTACTCAAGGTGGAGTAATGGTTGTTGAAGGCGAACAAGTTGTTGTTGGAGATGTGGCAGCTGGTGCGGAAATTGCATATGAGGTTCTATGCAGACGTCACCATATGCGACATGTCACCGCCCGTGCTTCTCGAGCGGGACATACTTCATTGCAACCGCTTCCGTTTTCGGAATAGCGCCTCTTTTTTTGCCTTAAATAAACTGGTGAACTGCGAGTGCAAATAAAGGTGCGATAGCCAATGCAGGCAATAAGTTGCCAATTGCCACGCTCTTAATATTGAGAAGTCGTAAGGCGATAGTTACCAACATGATTCCCCCAACAATTGTCATCGCTGCGACTTGATAGCTAGAAAGAATCTGACCAAGGAAAAAACCTATAACGGTCCATGCTCCCTGGTAGATGCCAACAGGAAAGGCTGAAACCGCCACTCCCCAACCGAGAGAAGTTGCAAAGGCCATAGCGGCAAAAAAGTCGAGAGTACTTTTGAGCAAGAGTTGATCAATACCAGTGGACATGCCATCACTAATTGATCCCAAAATTGCAAGAGGGCCTATGGCGAAAAGAAGTGAAGCCGAGACAAATCCTTCAACGAAGGGACTTTCTTGGGAGGCCTTAAAACGTTTACGAAGTCTCTCTCCTAAAGTTTCAAGTTTGTCCTCTAACTGCAAGGCTGAGCCGATTAAACCACCGATAAGTAACGAGCCTAAAACTACTAAAAGTGGCCAACCTTTTGGGAATGCTTGAATAAAATCTGGCGACCACATACCCGATAAAGCTGATGCAGCACCCAAAAGTGTGACAAGTCCCAAGATGTCAGTGAGTAACACCCTTGTTCTTGCTGTCATTCGATTTCCAACAAGAACACCGATCGATGCGCCACCAATAATTGTTACAACATTGATGAGGGTACCTATACCTGGAAACATTGCGCAAGGCTACGCAGTATCAATAGTCAATGCAACATCTTCGCGTGGGCTAGACTTATAGGATGTCTGCTCAATACTTTAAGGATTTCCTTCGCCCACATAAAACAGTTCCACATACTTCATGGACTGCGAAAAGCCGCTGGGATCTCTCGCTCAAACGCATGATTATTCTTATCACTGGACTATTTATTTTCGGTATCGGTGACTCGCTGCTGATCCAAGGGAATATCGGAAATGCGCCGTGGTCAGTATTGGCACAGGGTGTGGCCGGACGCCTAGATATCACCATGGGTTGGTCAACGTTTGGAATTAGTACGTTGGTTTTACTTGCGTGGATTCCGCTGCGAGAAAAACCTGGATTTGGAACAGTCGCAAACATAGTTGTCATAGCAATTGCGATTCAGGTTGGCGTCACATTTATTCCACTGCAACATAATTACAGCATGGGAGTTATCTACTCCCTCCTTGGAGTTACTGCAGTCGGCATCGCATCAAGTGTCTACATCACGTGCGGCTTAGGACCTGGGCCTCGCGATGGGCTTATGACTGCTTTGCACCACCGCACTGGAGTTCGCGTCGGCCGCGTGCGCATGGCCATTGAAACCAGTGTCGTTCTCCTTGGCGCTCTCTTAGGGGGCAATGTGGGCCTAGGCACGGTGATTTTCGCAGTATTTATCGGGCAATCTGTTGCCATCGCCTTGGGTGTCGTGTCCCGTCTTACCGCCAAGTAGCCGGTAGGTTCCTACTTATCTTCCCTCGGCTTTGTACATGCCGATTTGTCGTACACGGGGTCGTAAACACCCCCGATACCAAAACAGAAAGGGATATCCATGCTCGATACGTATTTTAAAATCTCAGAACGTGGGTCAACCGTAGCTCGTGAAGTCCGTGGTGGTTTCGTCACATTCTTCACAATGGCATACATCGTCGCACTTAATCCATTGATCATTGGCTTGGCCAAAGATGCAGATGGAAAGTTCCTCGGTGGCGGAGATGCTCCAAACTTGGCGGCAATTGCTGCAATGACCGCACTCATCGCGGGAATCTTGACCATCCTGATGGGTGTCGTTGGAAACTATCCACTGGCACTAGCAACTGGACTTGGCCTCAATACTTTCGTTGCAGTTGGTATTGCTTCCAAGATGTCATGGGCAGATGCAATGGGTCTTGTAGTAATCGAAGGTCTTATCATCACGGTTCTTGTTCTTACAGGATTTAGAACCGCAGTGTTTAAGGCTGTTCCGGCTCAACTCAAGATTGCTATCTCAGTTGGTATCGGACTCTTTATTGCACTCATCGGTCTTGTTGATGCTGGCTTTGTTCGCAGAACCGGATCGGGTCCAGTACCAGTAACACTAGGCGACAATGGAACACTTGTCGGTTGGCCAATTTTGATTTTCGCTTTTGGTCTCTTCTTGATGATCGCACTGATGGTCAAGAAAATTAAAGGTGCTTTGCTTATTGGCATCGCTGCAGCAACTGTTGCAGCGATCGCCGTTGAATCAGCTTTCAAGATCGGTCCTAACTTTAACGGTGCAACTGGCGCAGTTAATCCAAAGGGCTGGGGACTCAATGTTCCAACCATTCCAACAGATATAGTTGGAACGCCTGACTTTGGTTTATTCGGTCAGTTCAATCTACTGGGATCATTTGATCGTATTCCTCTCATTGCTGGAATACTTTTCATCTTCACTCTCATGCTCTCTGATTTCTTCGACACTGTTGGAACAGTTACAGCGATTGGTCATGAGGCTGGTCTCATCGATAAGAATGGCGATATTCCAAATAACGATCGCATTCTTTTGGTTGACTCATTAGCAGCAGTGGCAGGTGGTGCAGGAAGCATTTCATCTAAAACGAGCTACATCGAATCAGCAGCAGGTGTTGGAGAAGGGGCGCGCACTGGCCTAGCATCAGTAGTCACTGGTGTTTTGTTCTTGCTCACAACATTCTTAGCACCGCTCGTTGCGGTTATTCCTTATGAGGCTGCAACTCCAGCTCTAGTTATCGTAGGTTTCCTTATGATGACTCAGATTAAGAATATCGATTGGGAAGATTATGGAATTGCTATTCCAGCCTTCTTAACAATTATTCTGATGCCATTTACCTACAATATTTCGGTAGGTATCGGTGCTGGTTTCGTATCTCACGTAGTAATTCGCTTGGTTCAGGGTCGTCGCAAGGATGTTCATCCTTTGCTGCTTCTTGTCTCAGGCCTGTTTATGATTTACTTCCTCACTTCACCAATTAATGCGTGGGTCGGATAGTTATCTAAGTTAAGAAAACCCCTGCACTTAACGGTGTGGGGGTTTTCTTATGCCCAAATAATCGGAGATCTCCCTATGGATTCCAAGACCGAATTTGCTTGCGAGAAAGGCTTAGATCCAAAGAAACCTCGATAGGCAGAGAGCGGGCTTGGGTGAACAGATTCAATAACAGCCTTAGCTTTAAAGAATGATCGTAACTCTTGTGCTGTTTTACCCCACAAAATTGCAACAACAGGCTTGTTGCCGAGAATTCTCGCCGCTTCATTGGTGATCTCCTGCCAGCCGATATCTTCATGGGCGAGAGAGATTCCGATCTGTGTTGTCAAAATTCGATTGAGGAGAAATACCCCTTGCTCTTGCCAGTCGCGTAGATCGCCATTGCTTCGCAACTCTCCCCCGAGATCATTCTGGAGCTCCTTGAAAATATTTCGCAGAGATGATGGGAGTTTCTCGGTAGCGACCGAAAACGCTAAACCTTGCGCGTGACCAAGACCCGGATATGGATCTTGACCGATGATCACAACCTTAATCTCGGTCAGTGGTGTGGCAAAGGCACGCAAAATGCAATCGTGGTGTGGCGTTACAGACTCTGGATCTAATCTACGATCGATGAGCTCGAACTGCGGCTGAAAATTCCTTAATGCTTCTTGCCACTGCGGATGCATCTGAGCGAACAGTGACATAGTGCTAGACCACTGCGCGGGCGAAAAACCGACCTGTTTCGAAAGTTACAGTGATGGCAGTATCAAAAACCGCCGAAATATGTTCTGATGTAATGACCGATTCGACAGGTCCACTGACAGCAATAAGGCCATCCTTAAGTAAAAGCGCGTGCGTGGTCCCTACTGGAATCTCTTCAATATGATGAGTTACTAAAATCGTTGCAGGTGCCAGTGGGTCATGCGAAAACTCTGAAAATCTTCGAAGTAAATCTTCACGGCCACCGACATCTAACCCTCCAGCAGGTTCATCGAGTAGTAGAAGTTCTGGATCAGTCATCAATGCCCGAGCAATCTGAACTCGTTTTCGTTCACCCTCGCTGAGAGTTCCGTAATAACGTTCACCTAATTCACGGACTCCAAAGGTTGTTAACAGTGCTTTTGCGCGAGACTCATCCCATAAATCATAAACTTCATTCCAGCGACCTGCTACTGCATAGGCTGCAGTGAGAACAACATCGTGAACCTTTTCATAATAAGGAATCTCTTCATTTGTCAGAGCTCCACAGGTTCCAATACGAGTACGAAGTTCAAAGAGATCGATCTTCCCCATCTCTTTTCCGAGAACACTCACCGAACCGGAAGTGGGAAACATCTTTGTCCCCAGTATCTGAAGGAGCGTCGATTTGCCCGCACCATTAGGACCAAGAATCACCCATCGCTCACCTGACATGATTGCAAAATTTATCGGCCCTAAAATATTCTTTCCGGCACGCACAACACTGACATCGCTGACGCTCAAGACAGATGTGCTGGTCATAGGGCTAGAAGATACTGGTTAGTTGCGTCATGTAAGGCGATTTTGCCCATTAATGCGCAGTGATTCGCGATAAACTTCCCAGTCTTATGACCTCTCCCAAAGAATTCACTGCTCTGATTTTCCTCAGCGGCGAGGACCAGCCTGGTATCACAGAATCACTTTTCTCGACGTTAGCACCGTTTGCCCTAACAATCCTAGATATTGAGCAGGTAGTGATTAGTAATCGACTCGTCCTCACCGCTCTCATATCGTGCAATCCAGCTCATGAGAAAGCCATCGAAGCCGATCTCATGACGTGTGCTGAGAATCTTGGAGTAGATATCGCGACTCTTTTCTCAGAAACAAGCATCGATAGTATCGCTAGCAAAATGGGGTTGATTCACATTGTTGTTTTGAGCTCCAAGCTTCACCCGCGCTCAATGGCGGCCATCTCCAGTGCAATCTCTATCCTCGGTGGCAATATTGAAAGAATTTCACGAACCGCATCAACACCGGTGACAGCTATTGAATTGATTGTGTCTGGTGTTAACCACGAGAATTTAGCTGCGGCTCTTGCACCCGTAGCTGCAGATAATGAAGTTGATATAGCTGTCCAACCTAACGGCTTCTCTCGATTTTCGCGTAAGTTAGTTCAACTAGATGTCGATTCCACGTTGATTCAGCAAGAAGTAATTGATTTACTAGCAGATAAAGCTGGAGTTGGAACTCAGGTAAAAGAGATTACTGAGGCAGCGATGCGTGGAGAGTTAGATTTTGCACAATCACTCACAGCCCGAGTCGCTCTCCTCAAAGGTCTGTCCGAGACCGCTCTTAGTGAAACTCAAGAGGAGATTGTTTTAACACCTGGTGCCAAAACATTAGTGCAGACTCTGAGCAGTTTAGGACATAGTGTTGCTGTGGTCTCTGGTGGATTTATTAACGTCATCGAACCATTGTTGAAATCACTTCATATCAAGCATTACAAAGCCAACACTCTGGAAATCGCAGATGGAGTTCTTACTGGAAAACTGCTCGGTCCAATCATTGATAGAGCTGCCAAAGCCGATGCATTACGCGAATTTGCAGCTCTTGAATCGATTGCCATGTCTCAGACCGTGGCTATAGGCGATGGAGCAAATGATTTGGACATGATTGCAGCCGCTGGATTAGGAATCGCATTTAATGCTAAACCTGCAGTTAAAGCTGCCGCAGATAGTTCACTCAGTGATCCCTATCTTGATTCGGTGCTTTATTTATTGGGAATTCCTCGCGAAGATATCCAGGATTAAAGTCGGCAGGCGTGAATATCAGTAACTAGAATTCCTCTAGCACCGACTGCCCATAACTCATCCATCACTCGATTCGTATCTTTACGCAAAACCATGGCTCGTACGGCAACCCAATCTTTACGTTGTAGAGGTGAAATAGTTGGTGATTCCAGGCCTGGAGTTATTGCACAAGCTGCATCTACATCCGAAGTTGGAATATCGTAGTCAAGAAGAACGTATTGTCTGGCAGTAACTACACCTTGTAAACGGCGAATAAGGATTTCAAGCTCAGCTGGTATTTGGGAACCAGTTCGGCTGATCACGATAGCTTCACTTGTAAGAATCGGATCTCCGAATATTGCTAAACCTGCTTGGCGCAATGTATTTCCCGTGCTTACTACATCTGCAATCACATCAGCTACTCCTAAACGGACGCTGCTCTCTACAGCGCCATCTAGTCGGACAACATCTGCCTTTATTCCTTTGGCAAGTAAGTGTTGCTCGACTAACCCAGGATAAGCGGTTGCAACGCGTAGCCCATTGATATCAGATAACGTCCATGTGCGATCAGATGGTGCAGCAAAGCGAAAAGTTGATGTACCAAAGTGTAAAGGCATTAACTCTGTAGCTTGGGCTCCGGAATCAATAAGTAGATCTCTTCCAGTAATTCCTGCCTCTAGCTCTCCGGATCCAACATAGATAGCGATGTCACGAGGTCGAAGATAATAAAACTCGACACCATTTTCTGCATCGACGAGAACCAAATCCCGTGAGTCAGTGCGTTGTCTATACCCAGCCTCTTTGAGAATTGCAATCGAATCCTCGGCAAGTGATCCTTTATTAGGAACAGCAATTCGTAACATTCTTGTGACCTCTCTACAGGTACTTATAAATATCGTTAGGTGCAAGTCCTCGCGCCAACATTAATGTTTGTACGTGGTACATCAATTGACTGATCTCTTCGGCCAGCGCTTCATTAGTTTCATGTTCGGCGGCTAGCCAGACTTCCCCAGCCTCCTCCAAAATCTTTTTGCCGATGGAGTGCACTCCGGCCTCTACTGCTGCGACCGTGCCCGAACCCTCGGGCCGAACCTGCATTTTTTCTGATAACTCAAGCCACAGTGAGTCGAAGGTTTTCATGGCATAAGTTTACAAGCCCAGTTGGTAGGCCCGTTACCTATTTACAGCGGAGCGCGAGATTTTGAGCCACGAGACGAAGCCCCACAGGACAAACGGACAGTAAATCGCATACAACGTTCCAGTTGGGTAATAGCCATTTTTGAATGCAAAGGGCACTCCCACGAAATCGACAGCTAGCCACACAAGCCAGAATTCAACATAGCCGCGGCTCATGCCATATGTTGCCAGTGCTGTACCAGTGAAGATCCATGTATCTACTAGTAGCCACGTTCCTGATTCTCCTAGTGCTTTAAATATCTGCATCGAGACACAAAAAAAGATCACAATCGACGGAAGAAGAATGAACCGCTCTCGCGAAGTTGTCCATCGCGGGTCCACTGGTGATGTCTTATCGGCGCTGTTTTTTCTATGTCGACTCCACCGTATCCAACCGTATGTACTCACAAAAATTAGAAGCAGGTTTCTACTAGCTTGACCATAAAAATTAGCTGATGGTTGGTCACCGTACGCAAATACTGCCCCTAAAAAAACCGTGAAGAGCAATCCATCGCCAATAATGCCTATCGGCCATGCCCACATGTTTCGACGAGCGCCCAAAATTGCACTGCTTAGCCCAAGAGTTCCGCCGATTATTTCGCGGACCGCAATAGATTTACTACCGAAGTGGATTGTTGTTTCAAATAACCACGTAATGATGCTCATGAATTAGCCAGAGCTCGTAATGAATCAATCATTGCCGCAGGATCATCAGCATTAAATACTGCGCTACCAGCGACGAACGTATCTGCCCCAGCTTCGGCAGCTGCGCTGATAGTTTCAAGAGAGACTCCGCCATCTACCTGTAGCCAGATTGGACGATCGCCAATCATTGTGCGAGTTTTGCGAAGCTTATCCATCATGTCATACATGAATTTCTGCCCACCAAAACCTGGTTCGACCGTCATAATCAAAAACATGTCAACATCATCAATGTATTCTGCGTAATCTTCAATAGCTGTACCGGGTTTGATTCCAAGCCCGCATCGAGCGCCTGCGCGGCGTATTTCTCTGGATGTAACGGCAATATTTGAAGTAGCTTCAGCGTGGATTGTTACACTAGAACAGCCTGCGCGTGCATAGTCAGGGGCTATTGCATCGACATTGGCCACCATCAGATGGGCATCTACAGGTATTGGGCAGTTTGCGATGATTGCTGCACTTCGATCAAAGTCGAAAGTAAAATTAGGAACGAATACATTGTCCATTACATCAAGGTGTATTAGATCCGATGCATCTGCAATACGAGCTATCTCTGAATCGAGTTTGGAGAAGTCGGCATTGAGAATACTCGGTGTAATACGGATTTCGCGCATAAGGTAATGCTAACTATTCTTTCTCAGGACAGCCAAGAACATTGCATCAGTGCCGTGTCGATGTGTCCATAATGAGAGCGCACCATCTCTGGTTGCTTCTAAGAGGTGAGCCGGTAGATATGGCTGGACATCTACCAGTTCATACTCTGGATGATTCTTTAGAATATCTCGGACCTGCACAGTGGTTTCGGCAAAATGTGGTGAACACGTGGCATAACCAAGTACTCCCCCAACGTTTAATACTTCTAAAGATGCCTCGATTAGCTCGCGTTGCAGCTCGGTGAGTGAACGTAGATCTTTTAGTGTACGTCGCCATCGTACTTCAGGGCGTCTGCGCAAAGCCCCTAATCCAGTGCATGGAGCATCGAGCAAAATCGCATCGAAGCTTCGATTATTAGAGGCGATCTCACGTCCATCACCGCACCAAACAGTTGCTCCGTGCACCACTCGCCGAACCAATTCGGCTCGCGCTGGAGAAATTTCGTTGGCAGTGAAATCTATGTCGCGAGTAGAAGCAATGCTTGATAATAAAGCAGCTTTTCCTCCTGGCCCAGCGCACATATCTAACCAGCTACTACCTTGAGCGATGCTTGCAAAGACGGTAGCAACTAACTGTGAGCCTTCATCTTGAACTCCAGCTTTGCGATGTCTAATAATCTCTAGCGAACCAGGGTTACCTTTAAAGTGTGCTCCAAATTCCGAAAACACTGTTGGTTCGCCGCCACAATCAATCAACTCGTTGCGGGTTGAATGTCCTGGCCACGAAACTAAAGTTGGGGTGGCAGGCACATTGTTAATCAGGAGTGCTGATTCAACTTCACCCCAATCTTTAAGAAGGTCGAAATACGCCGAGATAATCCACTCGGGATGCGAGTATTGAATCGACATCCGTTCAATAGGGTCTTTCATATCAGCTAAGGGTGCAAACCAATCCTCGATGGATTTCCTTGTAACACCACGAAGCAACGCATTGACGAAACTGGCTTTTGATTCACCCACACGTTTTCTAGCAACTTCAACTGTTGCTGAAACAGCGGCGTGATCAGGTATTCGCATTTCATGAATCTGATGTACACCCAAGCGACAAATATCTACAACTCCAGGATCTACTTCAGACCATGGGCGATCACTGAGTTGAGATAGAACCCAATCGTGTTTGCCTTGCATACGCAAAGTTCCATACAGCAACTCAGTTACTAAATTTCTATCTCGATCCTCTAAAGAGCTAGCCGTTAATGCAGCGGGAAGAAGTAAGTTGGAGTAACCCTCGTTCCTATTCACCTCATGCAAGAGATCAAAGGCTAGAAGTCTTGGTGCATCCGGTTTTGGGGATTTGAAAGTATTCCTACGTGCTTCAACCAAAATGTTCTCCTCCAAGTAAATGGACACCTCTCGACCATGCAATGGCAGACATCTCTGATTTACCAGCAGGAACGATCAATAACAATTCAACGACTTCTCCATTACCGGTACCGACAAGAACTTTATTGTCAGCGCAATGAATCTGGCCTGGAGATAGTGCGAGCTCCGAATAAGACTTCACTATACGAGTCACTTTCAGCGGATTACCCTTCCATAAAGTCCAGGCCGACGGGGTTGGATAAAAAGCACGAACTTTATTAATAATCAATTCACAAGATTGCGACCAATCTATTGCAGCTTCAGCTTTGGAGATCTTCGGCGCCATACTTGCAAGGCCAGTCTGCTCAAAGGGTGAGAGACCATCTTCGATCATTGTTAGAGCGTCAGCGACTGCAGCTGGACCTAAAAGTGAGAGCTGCTCTAAGAGTTCATAGCTGCGCCACTCGGACTCAATATCTAATTTCAGTTGCGTAAAGAGTGGACCGGTGTCCATTCCTTGATCTAATTGAAAAACTGAAACTCCCGTAACTGTTTCTCCATTTTGTAAAGCTCTTTGGGCTGGTGCAGCTCCCCGATACAAAGGCAAAAGTGAGAAATGAAGGTTTAAAAAACCATGTCGAGGAAGTTTTAAAACTGACTCTGGCAATAGAACGCCGTAACCGATCGTTATAACAACATCTAATGAATCGATGACGCCAACTAAATCATTGGGTGAATTCGGTTTGATTATTTGAATACCGTGCTCATCAGCCCACTTACTTACAGGTGATTGAGAAATCCCTTGGCCGCGACCAGATGGTCTATCAGGTTGGGTAATAATCAACGCAATATCATGGGGGCTTGTGACAAGCCACTCAAGAGTTGGAATCGCAACGTGCGGAGTAGCAGCTACTCCAATGCGCATTAGGTGTTCCGTCCGAAAATACTATGTGGTGATTCCTTTATGGAGATTTGTTGACCAGATTGGGAGGCTTGATTAAACCACTCGGACTCGCGGATCTCCTTCATTGCCAGTTTTCTATCTTCAGGCAACATGCGATCAATGAATAAAATGCCATCAAGATGGTCGGTCTCATGCTGCAACGCTCGCGCAAGAAACTCGGATCCATCGATACTTATTGGCTCACCAAACATATTAAATCCATGAGCAACTGCGCGCATGGCTCGAGGTGTCAGATAACTAAGTTCGGGAAATGACAGACATCCCTCCTCACCTTCTTGTATTTCATCACCAAGAACTAGCGTTGGATTGACTAAATGGCCAAGAACATCATCAACGTGCCACGTAAAGACTCGCAGAGGAACGCCTATTTGAGGCGCAGCCAAACCTGCGCCAGGGGCTTCTAACATCGTTTCTGTGAGGTCTGCGACCAACGTTCTCAACTCTTTATCAAAATCGATAACAGGAGATGCTGGAGTAAGAAGAACGGGATCTCCAAAAAGTCTTATCTCTTGAATCGGCACTGCCCAATAGTATCAAAGTGCTAGAAAGAATATGGATCTACTCGTAATGTGAGCAGAGGTTTCTTGGCAATACTTCGACGACGTTGTAGTTCATGGGCAAACTGCCTGACGCGTTCGCCCTCCTGGATATCAAAATAGATAACTATTCGTGACTCACCTTTTAAAGCGGGTGTTGGACCAAATACTTTTACACTCGATGGCAATCGCGAATCCGAAACCGCACGTTTGAATCCGTTGACTATATTTGTTGCCTCGCTGATTGCGCACGTGATGACAATGCTTTGCACATATGGAGGAAGTGCAACCTCGTCTCTTTCAGTCAATTCGCGACGAATCATTGCACCTGGATTCCATTTGACTATCGATGAGGTGATCGGATGATCATCTGGAATCGATAAGAGAACTTCGCCCTTTGGTTCAATCATTGCTGCTGTCTCAAAGAATAATTCACGTGCGCGCTCTTGCGCGCGAATATCTGGATGGGAGAAAAAACTGAGGCCTTCCAGAATCACAACAGCGCTATATCCATTCTCTGTTGTAGGTGCAGCACCAGGTGTTGCCAGAACTAAAGCGGGTTTATGAGGAATATTGCTTTTTATAACATCACCATATGAAAGTATTAATGGGTAGCCATTAAATGCTCGTGAAATCTCCTCGGCTGCACGTTCAATCCCTCGCCCAGCGATGTAGGGCTTTTTTCGATCACACCAGGAGCACATCCACTCGGGGTAATCCTGTGCACAAACGGTGCAGATTGGCGGTGCATTCCGGTAACCAATAGATAAGCGTCCCCCACATGAGCACTGCGCCAGGTTTTTACAATGTGCACAGAGAAGTGCGTTTCCGTAGCCTTTTCGAGGAACCATAAATAGCACTGGTCCCGTTTTTAGTGCCTTGCGAATATTTGTAAAAATCCGTCCGGGAAGTAATGTCCCATCATCTGACGAGAATGATTGTGCATTGAGCTTAAAGCTATGGTTTTCATATTGCAGTTTCCGAGTATCGATCAGTGCCGACAATTCCATCGAAGGTACATATCCAGAGAATATAACTGCAATGGATTCTAAATCTCGGCGCAATAATGCGATATCTCTAACATTGCACCCGGGTGAGCGCTTTTCAAAATGTTCGTGAGAGTTCTCTTTATAGACAATGACTGTCGTGAGATTTGAAATCGGTGCAAATATCGCACTTCGCGCACCAAGGACTATGCAATCGGGCGCGTTGAGCGCTTTTAGATAGTTCTCATAGCGATCCGCACGACTCAATGAACTATCTAGACGTAGAAATGAGGTGCCCATTGCGTCAAGATAATGAGCGATTTGGTTGACATCTCTCTCGTCTGGAGCAACAACTAGTACGGCTCCTTTTTTGGCAGCTTTAGTAATTTGTGCGCAAATTTGGAAAGCAGGGCTCTCGTACGGTTTGAAGGCGTAAAAAAAATCTTTTTCAGTAGATAACGATTGCCGAATTGCCATGTGCGTAGACGGCGTAAATGTCTTATCAACAGAGGCTACACGTGGCGGGATTGCTAAACGAAAAACATCATACGGATTTGTAGACCAGCGTTGGGCGACTGCCGAGATCAGAGCTAGCGATTGTGGAGTAGCGACAGGGTGAACCGAAAGCACTTTCGAAATCTGGCGAAGACGGCCCGATTTATCAGCGGTTTCCTTACGTTCAATGACTATACCCTCGACTTCACGAGTCCCAAAAGGTACTTGCACTCTAATACCAGTACTGATGATTTCCGATAAATCTTCTGGAATTAAATAATCGTACGGCTGATCTAAATGGAATACACCAGTATCAACCCAAATACGCGCAACTGGAAATTGCTTTGCCGATTGCTTTTCTGACCGAGGAATAACTTCGGCTTTAAGACGAAAGAGTCGCGGCGTGGCCACGTTCTACTTTATTGCCTTTTGCAAAGCATCGACCCGATCAGTCTTTTCCCATGCAAACTCTGGAAGTTCGCGACCAAAGTGCCCATAAGCACTCGTTAGAGAATAGATAGGGCGTAGAAGTTGTAAATCACGAATAATCGCAGCAGGGCGTAAATCAAAGGTAGACAAAAGCGCATCTTGAATTTTATTGACCGGCACAGTTTCGGTACCAAAAGTTTCAACAAAAAGACCAACTGGCTGGGCTTTACCGATGGCATAGGCAACTTGTACTTCGCAGCGACGGGCTAAACCGGCGGCTACAACATTCTTGGCGACCCACCGCATTGCATAGGCTGCAGATCGATCCACCTTGGAAGGATCCTTCCCACTAAATGCTCCCCCACCGTGACGTGCCATTCCACCATATGTATCAACGATAATTTTACGACCAGTCAATCCAGCATCTCCCATAGGGCCACCAATAACAAAGCGACCTGTCGGATTAATCAGCGTCTTGAGATTATTACGAGGTAAATCAATGGTTGAAATAATCGGTTCAATAACATATTCAATAATCTCTGGTGTTAGAACCTTAACCACGTCAACATCTTCACTGTGTTGACTAGAGATTACGACGGTATTTAAGGCAACCGCACGATCACCATCGTATTCGATAGTAACTTGCGTCTTTCCATCTGGGCGAAGATATGCAAGTTGTCCAGATTTACGAACCTTGGTTAATTGGGCAGCTAAAGCGTGCGCCAACCAGATAGGTAGAGGCATTAACTCTTTAGTGTCATCGCATGCATAACCAAACATCAGACCTTGATCACCGGCACCTTGAAGATCTAGCGGATCAGCACCAGCGGCGACACGGTGTTCATAGGCATCATTAACGCCTTGAGCAATGTCTTGAGACTGTTGCCCAATAGAAATTGAAACGCCACAACTATTACCATCAAAGCCTTTGTCTGATGAGTCATACCCAATATTTAGTACGGTGTCGCGAACAATAGTATTGACGTCTGCATATCCATCAGTAGTGACTTCACCAGCAACATGTACTTGGCCGGTAGTAATGAGGGTTTCAACGGCAACTCGACTCTTACTATCTTGCGATAGCAGTGAATCAAGAACCGCATCTGAAATTGCATCTGCAATCTTGTCGGGATGGCCTTCTGTAACCGACTCAGACGTAAAAAGACGTTGTGACATGAGTTCTAACCTAACTGCCGGATGGCGTGATCAAGGAGTACATCTGAGAGAGCGTCTTTGGAGACTTCCTTGAGCGCTATTTCCTCACCGTTTCGTAGAAGGATTGTACCGTGAGTAACATCCTTTCCGAATATTGCGCCACCGCTAACGTCGTTAACATAAATGATATCGAGGCCTTTGCCTGTCAATTTTGAGCGTGCTGACTCAATATGGTTACTTGTTTCAGCGGCAAAACCAACCATTACCTGATTAGTTTTGGTCACGGATAACTCGGCCAGTAAGTCAGGATTCGCTTCTAATTCGATTGAGGTAAAAAAAGCCTTCTTTATTTTTTCGGTAAGTTTTTGAACTGGCCGTGCATCTGCCACCGCAGCGCACATAATTAAGATGTCCGTAGAAGTAAACTCAAGTTTTAACACCGCTTGCATATCGCGAGCACTTTCAACGCTGGTAATCGAGATACCGGATAAATAGGAGGTATCCATATTTGCCGCTATGAGATGAACATTCGCGCCACGTAATTGGGCCGCACGCGCAAGAGCTATCCCTTGCTTGCCCGAGGACTTATTTCCAATAAAGCGAACTGGATCAATTGCCTCGCGTGTACCACCCGCTGTTATAAGAACATTTTTACCGCGCAGATCTTGTTTGTGCCCTGTCATTGCATCAAAATTCTCAACGATACGTGCGGTCTCGGGGAAACGGCCCTGACCGGAATCATTACCCGTAAGGCGTCCATGATCTGGATCCATAACAATAAAGCCACGATTGCGAAGGGTTTGAATGTTTGCCTGTGTTGCTGGATCGTTCCACATCTTTGGATGCATAGCTGGAACGAGCATCTTTGGGACATCACTTGCGAGAATCAAATTCGTCAATAAGTCATCGGCCCGACCAATTGCTATACGTGCGATGAGATCTGCAGTTGCCGGGGCAATAATAAAATATCCAGCTTTTTGTGCGAGAGAAATATGTGCGACTTCGTGAACATTTTCCCACACTTGCGTTGGTGCGGGTCTGCCGGATAGCGCTTCCCAGGTGGCGCTTCCCACAAAATTAAGTGAGGCTGGAGTCGGGATTACCGTGACGCTATATCCACGCTCTTGTAAACGTCGAAGAAGATCGGCAGATTTATAGGCGGCAATACCTGCGCCAACCCCGAGGATTACCTCACGGCTGGTGGAAGACATTGTGGAAGAGCTTTAAGCCGTTGGTTCGAGATTTTCGATTGTTACTTTGCCTTCGTTAATTTCGCGAAGGGCAATTGATAATGGCTTCTCATGAACGTGTGTATCAACCAAAGGTCCCACGTACTCGAGCAGACCCTCGCCGAGTTGTGAGTAATAAGCGTTGATCTGACGAGCGCGCTTTGCAGCATAGAGAACGAGGCTGTACTTAGAGCCACTCTTCTCTAGAAGTTCGTCAATAGGTGGATTTGTGATGCCATCCATAGTTATCCCCGCTCATGTGCTGTTTTGGTCAAGATGTCAATCCTATCAGTTGTTCTACAACCCGCTCGACCTGATCATTGACGATCACCACATCAAAGGATGAGGCGGCGGCAAGCTCTTCCTGGGCAAGGGCTAAGCGTTCGGCCCGTCGCTCAGGCCCATCTGTCCCACGGCCTTCCAATCGAGATACGAGCTCCTCCCATGTAGGAGGCTCCAAGAAAACCAGAATTGATTGAGCAAGGTGGCTTTTGACTTGCTTAGCTCCCGCAATCTCAATCTCTAATAAAACATTTCTTCCCTTCAAAAGCGCCTCTTCAACTGGTGAACGTGGTGTTCCATACCGGTTGCCCGCAAACTGCGCCCACTCCAGAAATTCATCATCCTTGATACGGCGCGTAAACTCCTCATCAGAAATAAAGTAATAATCAACGCCATCGTGTTCATTTATTCGTGGAGAGCGCGTGGTGGCCGAGATGCTGACCCAAAAATCTCCAGATGTTCGCAGGGTGCTTGCGACTGTACTTTTTCCAACTCCCCCAGGTCCAGATAAAACCAAAAGTTTTCCAGGTGAAACAGCATGAGTAGATTTCATAAATTCATGGCGCAACTGCTTGAGTTGGTGCCGACCCAATCCTTGGATTCGACGTGTAGGAGAAATATTTAAACGCTCCATCAATGTCGTCGCTCTAACTTTTCCAACACCAGATAACGCTTCCAATAATTCACGAACACGCATTTTCCCAACGCTATCTTCGTTAGCTGCAATTTCAAGAACTGTATCGATGGAAAATTCGCCACTTTTAATCTTGCCTTTAACTTCGGCTCTCCGTTTTCGCGATTGTGCAGCTTTGGCAAGCGCCATGGCCCTTTGCTCAGGCGTTAGTTGCGGAGGGGCTCCCATGAGCTAAATCTAGTCCACAGAGTTAATCTGTTGCGCTATTTCTATCGCTCGTTCGCGCATTGCATTCTCTCCATGTTGCCAATACTGCGTAATTGGCCGTCCAATCACTACAAGATTGGCTCCACGGTCGATGGCTTCACGTGGTGTCATCGTTCTTACTTGATCATCTGCAGCCGATGTATCACGAGGCCGGACACCTGGTGTAATAATCGTAGTTTCTTCACCAATGCTCTGACGTATGGCGGTTATCTCTAGTGGAGAGCAAACTATTGCACGGGCACCAGCATCGGTAGCTAATCGCGCTAAGCGTACGGCGCTATTTAGAGCATTATCTTTAAAACCAATATCAATGACATTTTCCTCAGATAGTGAGGTCAAAATAGTTACTCCAGTTACAAATGTTGATGGCAACGCATCGACAGCCGCACGTACCATCGCCGATCCACCTGAAGCATGAACAGTTAAATACTTAGGATTCAAAGCGGCTACGGCTCGCGAGGCTCCGGCGACAGTATGTTCGATGTCATGGAGTTTGAGATCAAGAAAGATATCGGCGGATGTATTACTTGTAATCGCTCGAACTCCATCTGCTCCAAATGTCAGATAGAACTCTAAACCCAATTTATAAACCGAGACAATATTTTCAGTTGCTTTTACCCAACTAATTGCAGTGCTTAAATCTGAGGTATCAACGGCTAAAACTATTGGTGCCTTATTCGCCATCACTGACCTCGATCCGATGTGCGTAACCGATAGCTTCACGCAATGACGAGAAGCCTTTTGCAGCAAGCAAATCTCTCAACTCATTTTGAATAACGGGAATAGCGTTTGGATTTCCAAAACTGGCGGTACCTACTGAAACGCCGCTTGCTCCAGCGATGATCATCTCAAAGGCATCCCGACCAGAGGCAACTCCGCCCATTCCTAGGATAGGAACTTTCGGAAGCGCAGCGTGTACTTGGTAGATCGCGCGGACTGCGATTGGTCGAATGGCAGGACCTGATAATCCGCCGGTCTTGTTAGCTAGTTGCGGTCTCATTGTTTCTACGTTTATAACCATACCCAGAACAGTATTAATTAGGGCTAATGCATCTGCCCCAGCTTCAACAACGCCTTTGGCAATGTGTACTAAATCGGTGACATCAGGTGAGAGTTTGGCAATAATAGGCAGTTCACCACCGATAGTGCGACGGACTCCATCAATGACACGACGAGAGGCCTCTGGATCGCAAGCAAAAACTAACCCTCTATTTTCAACATTCGGGCACGAGATGTTCACTTCAATCGCACTAATCCCAGAGACTCCACGTAACTTACGTGCCAGCGTTGAGTACTCCTCAACCGTCTCACCCGCTATAGAAACAATTATCCGTGCTTTTTTCTCTAACAAAAACGGAATATCTTTTTCTAAAAACGCATCAATGCCAGGACCTTGAAGACCAATTGAGTTGAGCATTCCGCTGGGAGTCTCGGCCATTCGTGGAGTTGGTCGACCATGTCGGGCTTTAGACATAACTGATTTAGTTACAACTCCCCCGATCGAATGTAATTCAAAGAATTGAGAGAGTTCACGGCCAGAGCTTGCGCATCCACTGGCGGTAAAAATTGGGGCTGGAAACCAAGCATTTCCCAATGTGGTCGAAAGATCAACGGAGCTCATAGAGCTTTACCTACTTTGTCCCACAGCACAGTTTCGCCATCCATAACGGGTCCATCAATACATGAGCGCAGCATTGAAATAACGCCATCACTACCCATCGTCGGCAACACGCACGTCATGCAAATTCCAATTCCACAAGCCATCGACTCTTCAACGGCGCACTGGTGAATCACATCAGTGCCACGAGTTAACGAGTCAATAGCCGACAACATAGCCATCGGACCACATGAATAAATAACTGCGATATTCATATCATCGATGAGAGCTTTAATTGGGTCAGTAACTCGACCGGCCTGCCCCATTGATCCATCTTCGGTGTAAATTCGAAGTGAATTAACCGAGCGCTTGCCCTCCATTGGTGCATATATTTTTGATGCTGTGCTTGCACCTAAAAGCATGTCGACTCGACATCCACGAGCGTTGAGCACCTCAGCTAAGCCAAATAATGGTGCAGATCCATAACCGCCCCCAACTAAAAGAACCTGAACGGGTTCAGTTGGAATTCCAAATGCTGTTCCGAGTGGGACTACAACATCTAACATAGCTCCTTCGTTTTGCGAGCATAGCCAAGAGCTTCCTTGTCCATATGGAGCGACAATTAGCTCCATAGTTCCACCAGAGATTGAATTTGCTGAAACGCGTGAAATTGCAAAGGCGCGTCTCAAAACCATCCGGGACGTATCACCACCAACATTGATTGCAACGAAATTTCCCGGCTTGCAATGATTAGCCGCATCACCAATGTTGACAATCAGCTGGTGGTACTGGCCGACCCTTTTGTTGCTCACTACTGCTGCAGCGATCTGTTGGGCGTTTCTATTGATTGCACTCATGCTAAGCCAACCAATCCTGTAACGGCTTAATCGAAAGTTCTTGTGATTGCAAAAAACGAATTCCTTCTACGGCAGCATTAAAGCCAGCGGTTGTAGTGATAATCGGAATCGATCGTTGAACGGCTGCCGTACGAATAGCCCAACCATCCTGACGAGTTCCACGGCCAACCGGTGTGTTAATGACCAAATCAATATCTCCCGCGTTAATCATCTCCACAATCGTGCGCTCACCCATCGGACCACTTCCTTCTGAATTCTTTCGCACAGTTATGGAAGGTACTCCATGTTCGGCTAAATAATCAGCAGTGCCCTGTGTTGCTAAAACTCTAAATCCAAGGCTAGCCAATCCAGCTGCAGCATCCACGCCATGCGCCTTATTTTTATCGGCCAGTGAGATAAATACTGTTCCAGTTTTTGGAAGTGGGCCGAAGGCTTGAATTTGCGATTTCGCATAGCTTTCGCCAAAGGTTGGTGAGATTCCCATAACCTCGCCAGTTGAACGCATCTCCGGTCCCAGCACTGCATCTACCCCTCGGCCATCAGTACGACGAAAACGATTCCATGGCAACACTGCTTCCTTAACCGAAATTCCTCGTGCTACCCCATCACCAGTGGTTGGTAATAATCCCTCTGCTCGTAAATCTGAAATTGAACTACCTAAAGAAATACGTGCTGCAGCTTTAGCTAATGGGACTCCAGTCGCCTTAGACACAAATGGCACTGTCCGTGAAGCACGCGGATTTGCCTCTAGAACATAAAGTTTGGAATCTGCAATAGCGAATTGAATATTAATCAAACCACGTACACCAACTCCGCTGGCAATCTTCACGGTTGCTTCTCTGATCTCTTTCAAAGCACTTGGTGTGACCGTCATTGAAGGTAGTACACACGCACTATCCCCACTATGTATTCCAGCCTCTTCGATGTGTTCCATGACCCCGCCGAGGAATAAATCCTTCCCGTCGTATAAAGCATCGACATCGATTTCAATGGCACTATCTAAAAAACGATCAACTAAGACTGGATGATCTGGCGTGATATCGGTCGCACGAGAAATGAAACCAGCGAGTGCTTGATCATCGTAAACGATCTCCATACCGCGACCACCTAAAACGAATGATGGTCTTACTAGTACGGGGTAACCAATTCTCGAAGCGATAGTGATTGCCTCTAACTGAGAAGCGGCCATGCCAAACTCAGGGGCGGTTAGTTGCTGTTCATGCAAAATATTTCCAAAAGCTCCGCGCTCCTCAGCCAAATTTATCGCTTCAGGGCTTGTACCAAGAATCGTTACACCGTTTGCCTTAAGGTCTGCGGCAAGACCCAATGGAGTCTGTCCGCCTAACTGGGTGATGACACCCAGTAAGGGACCTGCCTGGGATTCAGCATGAATGACTTCTAATACATCTTCAAGGGTTAGAGGCTCAAAGTAAAGCCGATTACTCGTATCGTAATCCGTAGAAACTGTCTCCGGATTACAGTTGATCATGATGGTTTCATAACCCGCAGCGCGTAATGCAAAGGATGCATGCACGCAGGAATAATCAAATTCAATTCCCTGACCAATACGATTGGGTCCACTACCTAAGATAATTACGGCTGGAACTGTCCGCGCTCTGACTTCAGTCTCTTCTTCATACGATGAATAATGGTATGGAGTGAAGGCTTCAAACTCAGCAGCGCATGTATCAACGGTTTTATAAACAGGGCGAATACCCATGTGATGTCGGAGTTGGCGTACTTCATCCTCGCTCATTCCGCGCAATAGGGCGATTTGAGAGTCCGAAAAGCCGTTTGACTTAGCGGTTCGAAGAATTTCAGAAGTAAGCTCCCCTGGTTCTGCTACGCGCACTGCCTGCTCATTAATGATTTGGATTTGTCGCAAATACCAAGGATCAATTTTACAGGCAGCAAATACTTCGCCGATACTCGCACCAGCCCACATTGCGCGTTGGACTTGTTGCAAACGATATTCGGTGGGCACGGTAATAGATGTGAGAAGACGGGCTTTCTCATCGGGGGTTACAACCGGCCAGGAGAATATCGCTTCTTTTCGCTCAAGGGAGCGAAGCGCCTTCATGAGCGCTTCCGAGAATGAACGACCAATTGCCATTGCTTCCCCGACACTCTTCATCGTCGTCGTTAGTCGCGGGTCGGCATCTGCAAATTTTTCGAAAGCAAAACGTGGCAATTTCACTACGACATAGTCCAATGTCGGTTCAAAAGAAGCTGGAGTAACCTTAGTTATATCGTTAGTTATTTCATCCAAGGTATAACCAATAGCCAACTTTGTAGCAATCTTGGCAATAGGAAAACCCGTGGCTTTAGAGGCTAATGCGCTAGAACGAGAAACTCTAGGATTCATCTCGATCACAATAATGCGACCGTTGACTGGGTTGACTGCGAATTGAATGTTGCAACCTCCAGTAGCCACTCCCACTTCTCGAATAATATCGAGCGAAAGATTACGTAGCTTCTGATATTCAACATCCGTCAACGTCATAGCTGGCGCAACGGTAATCGAGTCGCCAGTATGTACTCCCATTGGATCAACATTCTCGATGCTGCACACAATCACAACGTTGTCTTTGTGATCACGCATTACCTCTAATTCATACTCTTTCCAGCCAATAATTGACTCTTCCAAAAGAACTTCTGATGTTGGACTATGTCGCAGCCCTGTTCCAGCAATTTGACGCAGCTGTTCTTCGTCGAAGGCGATGCCAGAACCTAAGCCACCCATAGTGAAAGAGGGGCGAACAACAACTGGATAGTGCAAACTTTCTACGGCAGCGAAGATCTCTTCCATCGTGTGGCAGATTTTAGAGCGCGCGGACTCACCGCCAACCTTCTCTACAATCGCTCTGAAGAGCTCACGATTTTCACCTCTGTTAATGGCATCTACGTCAGCACCAATAAGTTTCACGCCGTACTTTGATAACGTCCCACGCTCATAAAGTCCAATGGCAGCATTGAGAGCAGTCTGGCCACCCAGTGTCGCAAGGACTGCATCCGGTTTTTCACGAGCAATGATCTTTTCAATAACTTCTGGAGTAATAGGCTCGATATACGTGGCATCTGCAAATTCAGGATCCGTCATAATCGTTGCTGGATTAGAGTTCACGAGAATGACGCGAATACCCTCCTCGCGCAATACGCGACAGGCTTGAGTACCTGAATAATCAAACTCACACGCTTGCCCAATCACAATCGGTCCGCTACCAATGACTAAAACACTTTTTATTGAGGTATCTAGTGGCATTACACGCCAACTTTCTTCGACATTAGATCCACGAAACGATCAAAGAGGTATGCGGCATCATGGGGACCTGCGGCAGCCTCGGGGTGGTACTGAACTGAAAAGGCAGGACAATCCAACATCTGTAAACCTTCAACCACGCCGTCGTTCAGGCAAACATGCGTCACTTCACCGCGTCCATACACTGTTGTGAACTCACCATCAGTAGGTGCCGCTAGTGCAAAGCCATGATTATGAGAAGTAATCTCAACTTTACCCGTCAATTTATCCATGACGGGCTGATTAATTCCTCGATGACCAAAGGCTAGTTTATAAGTTTCAAAGCCTAATGCTCGGCCTAGAATTTGATGGCCAAAACAAATTCCAAAAATAGGGAGCTTCTTAGCCAGTACCTCGCGAACAACTTCAATAACATCAACCATCGTCGATGGATCACCAGGTCCATTAGAGATAAATAACCCATCTGGAGAAAGCGCCAGAATATCTGCCGCGTTTGAATCAAATGGAAGGACATGAACTTCAACGCCGCGTTCAGAAAGCGCCCTAGGAGTAGCGGCCTTGATACCTAGATCTAGCGCAGCCACTACGTACTTCTTTTCACCTTGAGCGCGCACTATATATGGCTTCTTTGTAGACACATCTGAAACTAAAAACGCCCCTGACATCTGCGAGCTCTTTCGAACCTCGACCACCATTTCCTCGCGTGAGATCTCTAATCCAGAAAAGATTCCCACCCGCATAGCACCTCTATCGCGCAGATGGCGCGTGAGTGCTCGAGTATCTATTCCTTGAATCCCAACCACATTTTGTGAGATCAACTCTGCTTCTAGCTCATTTTCACTTCGCCAATTAGAGACAATTGATGAAGGATTTCGAACGACAAAACCAGCGACCCAAATTTTTTCCGATTCATTGTCTTGTGAGTTGAAGCCAGTATTTCCAATGTGTGGAGCTGTCATCACAACAACTTGCTTGTGATATGAAGGGTCGGTCAAAGTCTCTTGATAACCCGTCATGCCAGTTTGGAATACGGCTTCCCCGAAAGTTTTCCCGCTTGCACCCCATGATCGACCTTCGAAGATTCGACCATCGTCCAGTACCAAATATGCGTTAGCCAATTAAGCGACCACCCCATCGATAAGCGTGGCTTTTCCTTTGAAGAATGTGTGTGTAACTACACCTGGAAGTTCATAACCATGAAATGGCGTGTTACGACTTCGAGATTGAACAATGTCGCGATCTACAATCCATGTTTTGGATGGATCAATTACGCTGATATGTGCACGTGCACCAACAACCAATCCTTGACCTTGATCAAAATAGGCACCAATAGCCGCAGGAGCGGTAGACATGCGAGTGGCTACTCCCTGCCAGGTTAGTAATCCAGTATCTACCATTGTCTTTTGAACTATAGAGAGCGCAGTTTCCAGACCCAGCATTCCAAATGATGCCTCTTGCCATTCGCATTCTTTTGATTCCATCGTATGTGGCGCATGATCAGTTGCAACGATATCAATAGTGCCATCAGCCAAAGCCTCACGTAAAGCTTGTACGTCTTTTTCTGTTCGAAGCGGTGGATTAACCTTAAATATAGGATCATATGTACTAGCCAATTCATCAGTTAACAGCAGGTGATGCGGAGTAACTTCAGCGGTCACATTAATTCCACGTGCCTTAGCCCACCTAATAATCTCTACTCCCCCTGCAGTTGTGACATGACATACATGCAGTCGAGATTGAACATGATCGGTGAGTAAAACATCTCTGGCGA
>CAFARE010000004.1_pt1 | contig 52227 bp, 51 predicted proteins | sample 7267901 | NCBI WGS metagenome assembly CAFARE01 (sample SAMEA6814012, study PRJEB35770) | freshwater metagenome | biome: Freshwater; feature: Freshwater reservoir; material: water | place: Czech Republic | collected 2016-04-20 | depth 30m m
CGCGACTGCGCCGTTATAAGGAATCGAAATTGGTTTACCGGCACTAGTCACATAACTAGGCAATGTTGACTCATCGATCACGGGTGCAAGCACTGAGACGGTGTGACCGGCGGCAATAAGAAACTCTGCTAAATCACGAATGTGGTTTTGCACTCCCCCAGGTGTGTCCCAACCATAAGGACAAACAATTCCAATGCGGAGTTTTTTCGTCAGCATTATTCGCGATCCTTAAAATCGCCATCAATCCAGATCCGTTGCATCATGTGCCAATCGTGAGGATAGGCAGTGATTCCCTGAGCAAAAAGATCGGCGCTATTTTGAACAATCTGAGCGATTCGTTCAGCCTCAGTTCCCACAGCTGGAATAGGGACCAAAGAAAAATCAATGTGTATTCCATTTTCCGTGTATGAAATCATTGCGCAAATTAATGGTGCACCCGTCTTTAAGGCCAGGATAGCCGGCCCTGCTGGCATACGCGCCGGTCCACCAAAAAAAGTAACATCGATGCCAGAGCGAGATAAATCCCTATCTGCAGCCAAAGCTATGACGCATCCAGATCGGATGCGTTGTGACAATGTGGGAAGTACACGGCCATCTAAAGGCAGGGCCTCCATTCCAAATGCTGCACGGTATTCCAAAAATTTCTTAAACAAGGCTTCAGGTTTTAAGTGTTCTGCAACCGTAACAATCTTTGCACCCTTGCCACAAAAGTATGCTGCTGCGTGATCATAGTTTCCAACATGCGGCAAAGTGACTATTGCGCCTTTACCTGCAGCTATCGCATCCAGAAGCAAATGTTCATCCGTTGCCGTCACGGTGTCATTGATACGTTGCGGTGACCAATCTGGCAATCGAAATGTGTCACACCAATATCTAATTGCTGATCTCATAGCTTTATAAACTAGAAGATCCAAATCAAGTGCTGTTATGTCTTTCTGCGTTCTGGCTAAATTTGAGCGCAAACGAACCACGCTCTTGCCATTTCTTTTTGTCAAAATATCTGCTACGCGATTGGCATTTGTGTAGACAAAGTTTTCAGGTAGCCAACGTAGAACACGCCAAGCGGTGAAATAGCCCCATGCAGATATTGTTTGCATCATTTACTTCAGGGCTCGCTTTACAATCAGCATTCTTTGCATAACAGTTACAATTCCTAAGATTGCCAACAACCACATTCCGAAAGTCAAAATATATGGAACACCAAGGCCATCCAAGGCAATAGTTGCCAAAGCAATCATCAAACGTTCGGTTCGCTCTGCTATTCCCCCGCTGCATGCAATCTGATAACTCTCAGCTTTTGCGCGAATATATGGAACTAACATTCCAGTTACTAGGCTGGCCAAAACCACATAACTGAGTACATCGTCTTGGCTTATCAAATAGATCGTTATGCCAACAAGAATCGCAGAATCTGTAATTCGATCGATAGTTGAATCGAGGAAGCCTCCCCATGTGCTAGCTCCGGTTTGAGAAACTCTGGCCATAGTTCCATCGAAGAGGTCGCTAAGTGCGAAGATAAAGATAACCGCCGTGCCCAGAAAAAACTCACCTCTTGGATAGAAATACAGGGCGCTGATAACGACGCCGAGGGCTCCCACCCACGTCACTGCATTGGGCGTAATGCCAATTCGCAGAGCAAACCTGGCTACGGGTGTTATTAATCTCGTAACCAGTGGTTTCAAAGTACGACTAATCATCAGGTCCCATCGTAGGCTGAGCAGGTGAAAACCCAAGCATCCCAACTAGCTATCGCCATATATGGCCACATAAGCGCCGATCCTGCCGCCGTGGCCGAGGCTCTAGGTGGCCACCTTGGCTCCAGTCCAGATCCCCACACCGATTGCGCAATTTTCGTCGTCAATCCCGCCATGGGTATTGATCAAGAGAGCATCGATATCTGGCAGAGCTTGGACGAGTTTCAAACTCCACGCATGGTTGTCGTTACACATTTAGCTGACTCAATCTCTGATTTTGATGATGCGGTCATGTTAGCCAACCGCGTCTTTGATCAGATGGCAACACCATATTTAGTTCTCCACGATGAAGCCGGTCTGCCCTGTGCCCTTATCTCTTTAGAGACGATGCGTATCATCGATTACAGCACGGTTCCTGCTACCGATAGCGCATGCGAACCAGAACATGAGACCTTGGTGCAAGAGTTTCGTGATGAGTACCTAGAGATTATGCACTCCATGGGCGATGGATCATTTGCTGCAGGTTTACTTTTTCCAGCGATTCCTTTGTGGATTGAAAAAGGCGTTGGTCTTGACGTCGTGCAAAAATATTTAGCGCAACTTATTTAATTACCACGCGGCAGCAATCTCTTCTCGTGTTTGAGATAAAAGCTGAGGCAACACTTTTGTTTTTCCGATAATCGGCATGAAGTTTGCATCGCCACCCCAACGAGGTACTACATGCTGGTGAATATGCTCTGCAACACCTGCGCCAGAAATTGCACCTTGATTCATGCCTAAATTAAATCCTTGCGGCGAAGATACTTTTCTAATCGTTGTCATAGCGTGTGCAGTGAGTTCGATGATTTCACTTCGTTCATCAACGCTCAAATCAGTTAAATCTGGTACATGACGATAAGCGCAAATTAATAGATGGCCAGGGTTATATGGATATAGATTCATTACGACGAATGAATGGGTGCCGCGAAAAACAATTAAGCCATTCACATCGTCTAACGATGGGATTCGACAAAATGGGCACTGACTGTCATTTCCTTCTAGAGGTCGATTTTCACCACGCAGATAATCAAGTCGATGCGGTGCCCAGAGCCGTTGCCAGCTATCTGGCATTCCAACACCGTCAATACTCATACATCACACCTGCGTACGTTCGGCGACTATCTTTTTAATCTCGGCGATTGCTTCGGAAATAGGAATACCGTTCTTCTGATCACCATTGCGGTAGCGGAATGAGACTGCGCCAGCGGCTTGATCTTCTTCACCTGCGATCACCATAAATGGAATCTTTTGAAGTTGGGCATTGCGCACCTTTTTCTGCATGCGATCATCTGAGCCATCTAGTTCGGCGCGAATACCTGCCGTGCGCATCTGCTTAATGACATCGGCCAAGTAATCTGCGAATGCTTCAGCAACCGGGATTCCAATTGCTTGCACGGGTGCAAGCCATGGTGGAAATGCGCCTGCATAGTGTTCAGTAAGTACACCAAAGAAGCGCTCAATAGATCCAAAGAGTGCGCGGTGAATCATGACTGGTTGTTGACGAGATCCATCGGCAGCAGCGAATTCAAGTTCAAAACGTTGCGGCAGTTGGAAGTCAACCTGAATTGTAGACATCTGCCAGGTCCGACCAATCGCATCTTTAGCTTGAACGGAGATTTTAGGTCCGTAAAAAGCTGCGCCACCTTCATCTAAAACCAATTCAAGATTTTGTGCAGTTGCAGCTTGACGCAAAGCCTCGGTCGCCTCGGCCCAGTCGCTATCTTCGCCGACAGATTTCTCGGGGTTACGAGTTGAAAGTTCTAAGTAAAAATCATTCAATCCATAATCACGCAAAAGATTCAAGACGAAAGTTAATAAGGAATCTAACTCGCCAACCATCTGCTCTTTTGTGCAGTAAATATGTGCATCATCTTGGGTAAATCCACGTGCACGGGTGATGCCGTGCAGGACACCTGATTTTTCATAACGATAGACAGTGCCAAATTCAAATAAACGCAATGGAAGTTCGCGATAAGAACGTCCACGTGAGCGATAAATAAGATTGTGGAATGGGCAGTTCATCGGCTTCATGTAGTACTGCTGCCCTGCACGTTTGATAGTGCCATCGGCATGAAGTTCTTCATCCAAAATCATCGGTGGATACATACCTTCTGAGTACCACTGCAAGTGGCCAGAGGTTTCAAAGAGTGCAGCCTTAGTTAAATGCGGAGAATAAACAAACTCATATCCCTCATCTTCATGGCGTTTGCGAGAGTAGTCCTCCATCGCACGACGAACGATTCCACCCTTGGGATGAAAGACCGCTAAACCAGAGCCAATCTCTTCTGGAAATGAGAAAAGATCAAGCTCGGTACCTAAGCGTCGATGATCGCGCTTTTCAGCTTCGGCTAAAAGTTCTAAGTAACCATTGAGCTCATCTTGTGATGGCCAGGCAGTTCCATAAATGCGCTGGAGCATCGGATTCTTCTCAGAGCCGCGCCAATAAGCAGCGGCAGTTCGCATCAACTTAAAGGCGGGAATATGTTTTGTCGATGGCAAGTGCGGACCGCGACATAAGTCGCTCCATACTGGATTTCCATCTCGACCTAAGTTGTCATAAATAGTTAACTCTGCGCCGCCGACTTCAACGCTGGCCTCTTCACCTGCGGGACCTTTGATTCCAATGAGCTCACATTTATATGGTTCGTGGGCAAGTTCCTTCAGCGCATCGGCCTCAGTTATCACTCGACGGCGAAAGCGCTGACCTTCTTTAACAATCTTGCGCATCGCACTTTCAATCTTTACAAGATCATCTGGATTGAAAGTGTTCGTTGGATCGAAGTCATAATAAAAACCATCTTTGATCGGTGGGCCGATACCAAGGCGAGTATTGGCATATACCTCTTGCACTGCTTGGGCCATCACGTGCGCAGTTGAGTGGCGCAAGACTGCTAAGCCATCTGGGGATGAAATCGAAACGCCTTCTACAACATCTCCATCGGCAAGCTCTGTCCAAAGATCTCTTAAGCTGCCATTGATGCGCGCAACGACAATATCTTTTTGCTCGGCGAAGATTTGGGTCGGGCGCACATCGCTTTCAATCGATGCAGCTGTGCCATCTACAGTGATAGTGATCGTGGACATGTGCCTAGCCTACCGAATGAAGTTGCACCATCGCCTTTATTTCATCGACGAAGACATGTGATGGCTGCAATGGACGGCCAGCAATGGCTTGCACTTCTTGTGCAATTCGAAGACTGCTGAGCAATATCGCGCATGTGACATCATCGATCCTAGATAGAGGTATTGATTTAACCTGCACATCACAGTGGGCAAGGACCAGTTGCCGCATGATTCCTGGCAGAACGCCATCACTGGTTGGCGGGGTTATCCATTGTCCATCGATACACACAATGATGTTAGAGACTGCGCCTTCACAGATTTTTCCCTCTGTGTTACAGACAATCGTTTCATCAAAGCCCAATAAACGCGCCTCTTCTAAGATCGATAAGCGATGCTCATAGGGATATCGCTTCAGAGTTTCCCCATCAGATACAAGGGCCTCTGGATGTATGCCGAGATTGGCCGAGGTAGAAATCGGTTGATACGGCAGATGGACTGCGGCCCATTGACCGCTCTGATCAAATGAAATTCTCAATAGACCATTTTCATGAGCTTCACTTGCAAGCAAGGTTGACATGGACTCTTTAACTAGCTCCACATCGGGCATCGGAATCAAAAGAGAAATAGAACTTTTATATCCGCGTTGTAAATGAAGATCGAGTGCATAAGGTTGAGAGCCAACAGTACGGATAGTTTCAAAAACTCCCGCTCCAATTAACCAGCCAGTCTGCGTACATGGTGCTTGTTCAATTTCGACTAACTCACCATTAAAAATAATCTTCATCCGAGCTCTCCCCCAGCAATTGAAATCAAACGTCGTGCCTTCAACTGGGTTTCTTCCCATTCACTATGAGGATCACTCGACCATGTTATTCCAGCGCCAGTGCCAAATCGCAGAGAGTCATCCTTGTAGAAGATTCGTATTGCGACAGATAATTCGCATGAATCGCCCTGCACCCAACCTAGAACTCCGCAATATGGTCCGCGTTTAATTTCATGCTTCTGGATAACTGAAATTGCCGAGGACTTTGGTGCACCACTAATTGATCCCGGTGGATGAAGCTTTGAAATTATCTGACTCCAACTCACATCATTCGCAAGTTCGCCCTCAATATCTGAGACTAGATGCACCAAACCTGGATGGGACTCCGAAGACAAAAGGCGCGGCACTGATACTGAACCACTTTTACAAATAGCACCCAAATCATTTCGCATTAAATCTACGATCATCACATTTTCTGCAATGTCCTTTGCCCCAAAATGCGTCTGGCCTGGCAACTGCGTTCCTTTAATCGGAGACGTACGTACGTGATTTTTTGAGCGCGATAAAAATAATTCAGGTGAAGCCGATGCAATATTTAAACCAGGTATCTCCAGATAAGAAGCCCACGGAGCAGGATTATTTTTGAGAATCTCAGAAAACAACCCACGCAGATTTACAGATGGATTGATCTCATGTCGCAACTCTCGACAAGCATTGACTTGATATACCCATCCCTGCGCAATTTGCTCTTGAATACTTTCAACATAGGCGACATATTCATCTTCACTTTTCGAGGAGACCCACTTGCCCGCTAACGCTTTCCATTGGTGTGCCTCAAACTCTGACTCCACAACGGTGGCAAACTTGGCGGCAGTAAATGCGCCTTCAAATGTTGTTGAAACTGCCCAAAATCCCCCATCATCTAATGAAGCCGGGTCATCTGAAATCTCAATCACATCGGTGGCCAAACGCCCATTCATCCAGAAGTTGGCTTCACCGCTGTTCACAGCAGAACGCTATCCATTTACCGCCCACTTTGGCGCTTATGCCCTACCTACGATAGATTTTGCCTCCTCGCGGACGTAGCGCAGTTGGTAGCGCGGAACCTTGCCAAGGTTCAGGTCGCCGGTTCGAACCCGGTCGTCCGCTCTGAGAAGGCACGATGTAAGAAGACACCATGTAATTGGTCGGATGGCCGAGAGGCGAGGCAAGGGACTGCAAATCCCTCTACACGGGTTCAAATCCCGTTCCGACCTCCATTAGTAAATCACAGCACTAGAGAGGCATAACCCATGAGCGAGTCAACGCGACCTTGGGGGCGCTATGAAATTCTGCAAGAGAGTGATTCTCATAAAGTTAAGTGCATCTGGGTTTTACCTGGCAAACGTTTGTCATATCAACGTCACCAAAAGCGTGCAGAGCACTGGTTTATTGTCTCTGGCTCTCCGCGCGTAACAATCAATGGTGAAGTCAGCGATCTACAAGCTGGCGCAACAGTTGATATTGCAATCGGTGAGCTGCATCGCATTGAAAACATCGGTACCGAAGACGTTGTTTTCGTTGAAGTGCAGACTGGTACCTACTTTGGTGAAGATGACATCGAGCGTATCGAGGATGACTTCGGCCGCTAATACACAAATATCGTGGGGTATGATTCCCCAACAGCAAGGATCGTTGGCTCAGCGGTAGAGCACCACATTGACATTGTGGGGGTCACTGGTTCGATCCCAGTACGGTCCACGTAAGAATCACTCCGGAGAGTTAATCTCTCCAAATGAATCCGAAAAAGCCCATAAGTCAATTTCATCTAAATCCAACACTCGAATTCCGTGAACCTTTAACGTGTCAGAAATCTGGGCCCTGTGCTCCGTTGCATGGTGAATAGATTGCGAACAAATCGTTGAACGTGACCGTTCTATATTTTTACCGTCGCGGACATAGGTGTTGATCTGATCTGATTTGTGGGACTCAACTCTTAAAATCTCATCGGCTGCAGCGCAGTATTTCTGCAGATCTGAGAGTGGAATCGCCATCTTTTGATCTAATCCGATTGAGACTGCAATTCCACTTACTCGATGTGCATATCCCCCAGCAGCAAGAACGATGTGGTTGGCCAGTTCTTGTACAGTCCAATCATCTTTGGTTAAGCGCAGTTTCCAATCCTCGTCATTTAACTGACCTAGTTTTTTTAAGACGTGTTGATTTGCCCATGCCATGTGAAGCAGTAGTTTTTCTTGATTGAGCATTTATAGCTCCTCTTGATCTAAGGGAGTTGGATTTTCATAGTTACCGAGCCGGCGACCTAAGGTGCCATTGAGTCCACCACTTGCGTTCTGTCCAAATCGCATTCTTCGAAAAGAATTATCTAGCGGATCAAGGCGTGGTTCGCGAGGTGAACGAAATAGACTTTTCAGCCATCGATAAGGGTTGCTCCGCATATGTCTTATCTCTTTGTTAGGGATTCGATAAAGGTAAGAGAGTTTTGAAAAATTAACTCCTGGTCATAATCCAGAGTTGCAACATGATACGAATTGACAAGTTCAATACGTGATTTATTTGTTGAGCCCAACCCTGCCATGATGATCTCTGTGTTTGATACTGGCAACGTATGGTCTTCGACGCTATGGAAAAGTTGCACAGGAACTGTAACTTTCCCAAGATTTTTGCGAGTAATTTTTAACATAATCAACAGTTGATGGATTCCACGAGTAGGCAAAGCGTCGTAGCCATGTTCAGTAATGCCTGGACGTTTGATGTCATTGCCAACTGATGTGCGCAGTTTTTGAAAGCGCGATAAAAGATATCCCACAGGGGCTGATATAAAAGGCACGTGAATCATGGGATTGACCAAAATAATTCCGCTCAAACGCTCATTATTATTTTCAGTCACGTACAGAGTTGTTCCGCCGCCCATTGATAAACCACAAATAAAGACTTGATCGCAGCTTTTAAATAACTCTTCCAGTTCAGATTGGACTTTAGCGGGCCACTCTGGCCATTTCACTTTATTGAGGTCCTCCGGTTTTGTTCCATGGCCAGGCAAAAGTGGAATTCTCACGGTGTAACCCTTAGATAAAAAGAACTCGCCCCATGGACGCATCGATGGTGGGGCTCCTGTGAAGCCATGAACTAAAAGAATTCCGATTCGTGCATTCTTACCACTTCCAGATGCTGACCAATCTTGCATCCAACCTGGGGGTGCTGTTTCAACTGCCATAGCGAAAGGTTACGACAAACTCTGAGAAAGTTGCGCCCATTTTGCTAACAAAATAGAGGCGGCGCCAGAATCAATAGCTTTAATTGCTTTTTCGACACCATGTGACATTCGATCGTGCACGCTCAGTTCAAATTGTCCATCGTAGGCAGCGATTGCTGCTGCAGCATTAAGGACCACTGCATCCCGAGGCGCACCTCTTTCACCAGCAAAAATCGCAGTAGTAATTCTCGCATTTTCGTTTGCATCTCCCCCAGCCAATGCAGAAATTGGAGCCCGATCAATTGAGAAATCGAGAGGATCAATGAGGTCACTTCTAATTTCACCTTGACCAATAGTTAATACGGATGTGGTTGTTGCAAGTGTTATCTCATCGAGTCCATCATCGCCACGGAAAACAAAGCCATCTACGCCGCGATCTCCCAACACTTGTGCCATCACTAAATGCATCCGATCGTTAGCAACGCCTATTGCAGCAGCTTGTGGCTTAGCGGGATTAGCAAGTGGTCCCAAAATATTAAATACAGTAGGGACTCCTAACTCTTTACGTGCGGGAGCTGCAAAGCGCATCGCAGGATGGAACACGGGTGCGAAACAAAAGCCGATTCCTAACTGCGCAAAACTCTTTTCAACGCCTTTGCCATCAAGAGTTATACATACGCCTAAAGCTTCCAATAAATCGGCGGAGCCAGATTTAGATGAAGCTGCGCGATTACCGTGTTTGATAACTTTTGCACCAGCGGCCGCTGCAATAATCGCTGCAGTAGTAGAAATATTTATTGTGTGTGCGCCATCGCCTCCGGTTCCTACCGTGTCTACCGCTCTTTCAGAAATAGTTATTGGGGCAGCGTGTTCGTGCATTTGGGCGATTAAGGCCCCCACCTCTTCCGCGGTCTCCCCTTTATTTTTGAGCGCCAGTAAAAACTGCTTGATGCGTTCTATGTCGGCGTGACCTTCAAGAATTTCACGCATGCACCATTGGACGTCAGGTGTAAGGAGATCAAGGCCCCTATCTAAAGTAGTTAAGTGGCGCGCCCATTCTTGGTCTGACATACAGACACGTTAAGCAGTAGCTAGATTGACGCCGCGCAGTAATTGAGCCGCGCTGTTTGCCAAAGTAAATGGATCAATAGGGTGGACGACGGAGGCTTCAGCTAATGACCATGCAGCTAACCAGGAATCTTGAACACGACCAGTAATCAAGAGAACGGGTGGGCAGTTAAAAACTTCATCCTTTAGCTGGCGCGCTATTCCCATTCCACCTTCAGGACTGGCTTCTCCATCGAGAATAAATAAATCTATATCGCTGTGTGAATCGACATACGCTCGCAGAGCTGCACCTGTAGCAAATTCATGGACTACGTGCTCTGCAATATCGGAGGCAACTTTGCGGCCGAGTGCGGCAATGACGCTCGACCTAGTTGAGGAGTCATGGGAATAGACCAGGATCTGCTTTTTTGTAATTGACTCGCTCATGTGTTCAATTCTAAAGCGTTAAAGGGCAAACTCCCAAGCCAGTTAGTCGGTGTTTTTAGAGTGACGTGTTTCATGCCAAATTCGGGTCACGGCGCACTCGATACGCAGGTTGCTGCAGGACAGCGCGAGGGTTTTAGGGAATAATCACGCCCATGTCCAGTACATCGGTTTCGGCCCACCATAAGATCACACGTCCTAACGCCGTTGCCGTTGGAACTATTGTCTGGCTTTCCAGCGAGCTCATGTTCTTTGCCGCTCTTTTCGCAATCTACTTCACCACTCGCGGTGTTCAAGGTCCAACAATCTGGCTGGAATCCAATCACCTACTTAATATTCCATTTGCAGCGGCAAATACAACAGTCTTGGTTCTCTCCTCGGTCACATGTCAGTTCGGTGTTTTTGCTGCAGAACGCTTCCAAAGCCGCAAAACCGGAAAGATGTATCAGCTAAATAAATGGGGAATGCGCGAATGGTTCTCTTTAACATTTCTTATGGGTGCCTTTTTCGTAGCTGGTCAGATTTATGAATATGCATCATTGGTCCATGAAGGCTTAACGCTTTCATCAACGGCATATGGTTCTGTTTTTTATATTGCAACCGGCTTCCATGGTTTGCACGTAACCGGCGGACTCATTGCCTTTCTTATTGTCATTGTTCGAGTCGCAAAGGCGCGACGCTTCACACACGGTCAGGCGACTACAGCGATTGTGGTTTCTTATTACTGGCACTTCGTAGATGTTGTGTGGATTGCACTCTTCTCTGCGATCTACTTAATTAAGTAAAGGGGCACAAGACATCGTGAAGCGACTTTCTCGCTACCGCAGACATAGAGCTGCTGGTCCATTTCTCCTTGTTGTAGCCCTATTGGCTATTGGTACGACCTTTAATGTTGCCAGTGCAACGGTAGCGCAATCACCTAACAGCTTTGCACGCACGTCAGCTATTGAAGAAGGACGGCAAATTTTCTTAAAAGGCTGCTCTTCGTGCCACGGTTTAAATGCAGAAGGCGGCGCTATTGCACCATCATTGATTGGCGTAGGTGCAGCGTCTGTTGACTTCCAAGTTGGAACTGGACGAATGCCGATGGCCGACATGAGCACTCAAGCTATGCGCAAAGCTCCGGTCTACAACGCCGAAGAAACTGCAGCTCTGGCTGCTTACGTAGCTTCACTTGCACCTGGGCCCGCCATTCCAACCGATGCAGTCTTGAACTATGAGCGTGATGGAAGTACCGCAGAAGGCGGTGAATTGTTTAGAAATAACTGCGCGATGTGTCATAACTTTGCTGGACAAGGTGGAGCTTTGACTCAAGGTAAATACGCACCAACACTTATGGGTGTGGAGCCAAAATATATTTACGAAGCACTTATCACCGGTCCGCAATCAATGCCGGTCTTTAGTGATAAAACAATTACGCCAGCCGAGAAACTCTCGCTGATTAAATGGATTAAATCTGCCGAGAACGAACCTAACTTAGGTGGAGCAACCATGGGTCGAATTGGGCCAGTGACTGAAGGCCTCTTAGCGTGGGTTTTAGGAATCGGTTTGCTCATTGGTATTGCTGTCTGGTTAACAACGAAAGCGAGATGAGTAACGTGTCTACGGAAATCGAGCCAATGCAAGATCCTGGACCTGCCCCGCATGTAATGCGTAATGCAGATATTGATCCAAAAGCTGAAAAGCGCGCTGAGCAACAAGTCGCAATTCTCTTTGGGCTCTCTGGCGTTTCATCTCTATTGCTCATCTATTCATATGTATTTATTGCCAGTGATGTATTTGTTTTCATTCCTGTTATGGGAAGTCAAAATGTGCAGCAGCTTGGTTTAGGTCTTGGCATGTCTTTCTCACTCTTATTTCTCGGTTTGGGCGCTATTCATTGGGCTAAAAAACTTATGCCAGAAACTGAAGTTATTAATCATCGCCATGAGTTTAGATCCTCTGATGAAGATCGTGATGAGTTAGTAAAAACCGTAAAACACGCCGCTGCTGAAGTCAAACTTGGTCGCAGAAGTTTAATTAAGCGCTCCCTTGGCTTCTCGCTCGGTCTATTTGCCCTCCCGCCCGTTCTGCTCCTTCGCGATCTAGGTCCCCTTCCTAAAAAACAACTAGAGACAACCAACTGGAAAGCGGGAACACGCCTCGTTACAGATCCTGGTAATCGACCTATTTTGGCATCTGATCTTGAAGTTGGTGCAGTAGTGCAAACGCTTCCAGAAATGCCGGATGAGACCGAACGCTTGCTCAGTGATATCGCTAAGGATCCTGTTCTTTTGATACGCATTCGTGCAGAGGAGTTCCAACTCTCCCCTGAGAAACTAGCGATGACCCACGATGGCATCATCGCCTTCTCTAAGATTTGTTCACACATGGGCTGCGCGGTTGCTTTATATGAGCAAACCACAAAGCATCTGTTGTGCCCATGCCATCAGTCAACTTTTGATGTAACTCGTGGGGCAAAAGTTATTTTCGGACCAGCGGCCAGGCCTTTGCCACAACTCGACATCACTGTCGATGAAGAAGGTTATTTAATTGCACGTGCACCATTTAATGAATCAGTCGGACCTAGCTATTGGGAGCGTAATTCACAATGACAACTGCCGAGAAGCGACTTGGTAATGCCGCCAACTTTGTTGATGAGCGAATAGGCGCTGCTGGTTGGGTAAAGAAGTCACTCAATAAAGTCTTCCCCGATCACTGGTCCTTTATGCTTGGTGAAGTCTGTATGTACTCATTTGTTATTTTGCTGCTTTCTGGAACATTCCTAACTCTGTGGTTTGATCCATCACAGCGCGACGTCATCTATGAAGGTGTCTACGAGCCGCTTAAGGGCATCAAGATGTCGGCAGCGTACGCCTCAACTTTGGATATCTCTTTTGAAGTACGTGGCGGATTATTGATGCGACAAATTCATCACTGGGCGGCCAACATATTTATGGCGGCAATTGTTGCTCACCTGCTTCGTGTATTTTTCACTGGCGCATTTAGAAAACCACGCGAGTTCAACTGGATTCTAGGAATTCTGCTTCTTACACTTGGTTTTGTTGAGGGACTTTTCGGATACTCACTACCAGATGATCTTCTATCTGGAACTGGCTTGCGCATTACATCAGCGATTATTCAAGCTATTCCACTTGTTGGAACGTATATTTCCTTCTTTTTATTCGGCGGCGCCTTCCCAGGTGTTGGCTTCTTGCCGAGAATTTTTACCCTGCACGTGCTATTGATTCCGGGTGCATTCTTAGCGGTGATAACGATCCACGTGATGTTGGTCTGGTATCAGAAGCACACGCAGTTCCCTGGTCCAGGTAGAACCGAGAAGAATGTTGTTGGCCATCCGATCCTGCCGGTGTATATGGCAAAGGCTGGCGGATTCTTTTTCATCGTATTCGGAGTTATCGCCTTCTTATCGGCGGTCGCATCAATTAACCCCATTTGGTTATACGGTCCCTACACACCCGGTCAGATATCAGCAGGATCGCAGCCCGACTGGTACATGGGTTGGCTCGACGGGTTAGTGCGCATGGCTCCACCTTGGGAAACCCACGCATTCGGTCACACTGTTTCTTGGAACATTTTAATTCCTGCACTTATTGTTCCTGGAATTTTATTTACAGGAATGGCCTTCTATCCATTTATTGAAAGTTGGATTACGGGCGATAAGCGGGAACATCACTTACTAGATCGTCCGCGTAACGTACCTAATCGCACCGCTCTAGGAGTTATGTCTATTACTTTCGTAATCGTGGCATTGATAAATGGTGGCAACGATATTTTGGCCACTAATTTCCACTTATCCATCAATCAGATTATGTGGTTCTCTCGAATTGGAATCTTTGTACTGCCTCCACTTGCATTTGTTATTACCAAGCGCCTATGTCTATCACTTCAGCGCGCTGATCGGGATTTGGTGTTACATGGACTTGAAACTGGCCGCTTAGTGCGTATGCCTAGTGGTGAGTTCGTTGAGATTCACGAACCGATTAGTCCTCAGAAGCGTTTCGTCCTTACATCACATGAGCAAGCACCTGCACTTGAGCTCTCGGCGACTGATGCACGAGGCGTAAAGCGACCTGGAGCAATTAAGAACAAAGTACGCGCCCGTTTAAGTAAGGCGCACGCCGTTGGACTCCCTAAAGTGACGTCAGAAGATCTAAAAGAGATTGAGCATCACTAGTTAGCAGCACGCATTACAAGCCAAACACCTAGGGCGCATACTCCTATTCCAAGGAAGCCCTGGGTGTTTACTTTTTCACCAAAGAGAAGGTTTGCCTCAAGAGCCGTTACTGGGGGTACTAAATACATCAATGACGATACTGAAGCGGCACTTCCATTGTTGAGTAGCCACAGAAGCAAAAGAATCGCACCAAATGAGAGCGCAAAAAGTAGCCATAAAAACGCCATAGTGAAGTGCCATGTCCATTCAATGTGTACGCCACCAGTGGCTGCGGCCATTAATGCCAGAAGAATGCCACTAGCTAAGTATTGATAAGCAGTTCCTGCTACCAGCGGAATACCTACACCAAACTTCTTCTGTAAAAGCGTTGCGGTGGTGCTGCCAGCCAAAGCTATGAATACTGAAACTATCCCAATGAGTGGCAACTTATTATTAAAACTTGGACCTAAAACCAAAACTACTCCAATGAGACCTAAAACAAGGCCTACCAGTTGAATCTTGCGCAGTTTTTCTCCCAGAAACTTAACTGCCAGTATTGAAACAAAAACTGGTTGCAAACTTGTGATGACTGCGGCCACACCAGCCGGCAAACCTTGAGATATTGCGAAGAAGACTCCCCCTAAATATGCCGCATGCAAAAATACCCCAATAAGAGCAGACTTCTTAATTGCATCGGTTCCGATTGATATCGAAGATTTCCCAATTAGTGCGACAGCAAAAAGAAGCAGTGAGGCTATGAGTATTCGAGTAGCAAGAAGAATAAACGGATCAGCGTATGGCAGTGCATATTTGGCACCCACAAAGCCAGTGCTCCACAGAAGTACGAAAACTACTGGGGCTAAGCGGGCGAGTTTCAAGGCTTTTTACTTAGTGCGAAGCTTGATTAAGTGGCTTCTCGTATTCAGTAACCATGCCGATAACACTGATAATTAATGAACCAAGGCCAATTAACGTTAACCACCAACCGATAGCTAAACCAAGACCCATCGCACAAGCACTTAAAGCCACTGGTAATGGCCACCATGAGTGGGGACTATAAAAACCGAGTTCACCCGCTCCATCTTCAATCAGGGCAGTGAGGTTATCTTCTGGAAGAGTGACGCCAATTCGCTTTTGAGTAAACCAAACATAGAAGCCAACCATTCCTGCAAGACAAGCAGCCAACAACATTCCACCAACGCCGACAGGTTCTCCGCCGATCTGCCAATAAATAATCGTCATCAGAACATAGAAAACCGATAATCCACCAAATAGTTGCCAATTGACCTTCATGTTAATGCTCCTCTGTCTTTATGTGAGGATGATGTAAATCAAAGGCTGGACGTTCACTTGAAATTCGAGGCATCGTTAAGAAGTTATGACGTGGTGGCGGACATGACGTTGCCCACTCCAAGGATGCGCCATAGCCCCAAGGATCATCAACTCCAACGAGTGGAGATTTGCGGGTGATCCATACATTGACCATGAATGGAATCATCGAGAAAGCCAATAAGAATGAACCGATTGTTGAAACCGTATTCATAAAAGTAAATCCATCTGTTGCTAGGTAATCAGCGTAGCGACGAGGAAAGCCCTTGATGCCGAGCCAGTGTTGAATCAAAAACGTTAAATGGAAACCAAAGAATGTTGTCCAGAAGTGGATCTTACCGAGCCGCTCATTGAGCATCTTTCCCGTCATCTTTGGCCACCAGAAATAGAATCCGCCAAACATTGCAAAGACCACAGTTCCAAAGAGTACGTAGTGGAAATGCGCAACTACGAAGTAGCTTGCCGAGACTGCAAAGTCCAGAGGAGGCGATGCCAAGATGATTCCAGTAAGTCCGCCAAATAAGAATGTTACGAGGAAGCCCATAACCCACAGCATGGGAGTTTCAAATGTGACATGACCGCGCCACATTGTTCCAATCCAGTTAAAGAACTTAACGCCAGTTGGCACGCCAATCAGGAAGGTCATAAATGAGAAGAATGGCAATAGAACTTGACCTGTTGCAAACATATGGTGAGCCCATACCGAGACCGATAGAGCTGAAATTGCGATCGTCGCAGCAATCAAACCTTTGTAACCGAAGATTGGTTTGCGACTAAAGACTGGCAGAATTTCAGTTGCAATTCCAAAGAATGGAAGCGCCAAAATATAAACCTCAGGGTGTCCGAAGAACCAGAAGAGATGCTGGAACAACATGGCTCCGCCGTTTGCTGGGTCAAATAGATGCGTTCCATATATTCGATCGGATTCAAGTCCCAAGAGTGCAGCAGCTAAAGGTGGGAAGGCTAGTAAGACTAAAATCGAGGTTAGTAGCACGTTCCAAGAAAAGATCGACATACGGAACATAGTCATTCCAGGTGCGCGCATTGTAAAAATAGTTGTAATGAAGTTAACGCCACCCAAAATAGTTCCAACACCGCTGATGGCTAAACCAATGAGCCATAAATCAGCACCGATGCCGGGCGAATATGTTGCGTTTGAAAGTGGTACATACACTGTCCAACCAAATGAAGCGGCTCCCCCTGGACTTAAGAAGCCAGCGAATGCCATTGTTCCACCGAATAAGTACAGCCAATAAGAAAGCATATTAAGTCGAGGGAAAGCTACGTCAGCCGCTCCAATTTGCAGCGGCATAATCACGTTAGCAAAACCAACAAAGAGTGGTGTTGCAAACATCAAAAGCATAATCGTTCCGTGCATCGTGAATATTTGGTTGTACTGCTCATAACTTAAAAACTGCATGCCTGGACGTGCTAATTCACTGCGCAGGGCAAGGGCTAAGACACCACCGATTAAGAACCACGCAAAAGAAGTCATCAGATACAAATATCCGATTGTTTTGTGATCAGTTGAGGTTATCCACTTAACAAAATTCTTACCTTTTTTGGCAGGCAGCGGAGGAAGCGCAGACGTAGTAGGGCTCTGTGCGTAGGTGGTCATACTGTGCTCCCCTTAAGAGTCTCAAGATACGTCTGGTACTCGGCAGGCGTAACAACTTTGACTGTAAAGATCATTTGCGTGTGTGCACGTCCGCACAACATATTGCAGCGCCCTGGAAATTCACCTAATTTATTGGCGGTAAATTCAAGATGGTTTGTTACTCCAGGCAAAGCCTGCATCTGAATCATGAAAGCGGGAATCCAGAATCCATGGATCACATCATTTGCCGTCAATGTGTATCGAACGCGTTCACCCAGTGGAACAACTAAAGTAGGCGGCTTTGCCGGAGTACCAGTTACTAGTGCATTTTCTCCAGCCTCTGGATATCCAAACTGCCATGACCATTGAATGCCTACAACTGATATCTGATGCATGACATTCGGGCTTTTTTGCGTAATAGCATTCTCTTTTTGAACGGTATAAAAAAACATTACAGCGACAATGATGAATGGAATTATTGTGTAAATAATCTCAATTGGAATGTTGTATTGGGTTTGCTTAGGAAACTCTGGACTATCCTTTTTTAAGCGATGGAAAAAAGCTGGCCACATAATAAGGATTAATGTAAATACGCCGACTACGCCCGCCGCAATCCAAGCTCCCTGCCATAGCGTGAGCGACTGATCATTAACGCTACTGACACCCTCTTCAAACCCTAAGCCTGAGACTTTTGAACAGCCCGTGAGGAAAAGTGAGGAAATTAGTAGAGCTAAGGCACCAAGGCCTAGCGTTTTCTGTCGCGACATAGGGGTAAGGATATAGGGCTTTAGCGCCATTGTTGGTATCAGATAAGGCTGTACGAAGTGGTTCAGCGCACAAATTTACTTGAGGTGAAGCGCGATCTCCGCAGCAGCATCCTGGCCGTAAGCATCGGCAAATCGAGCGACAAACTGTTCTGATGTAAATCGATACTCCTGAGTGCCTGTGGTTTCGATTACATACGTTGCTATCAATGCACCAATCTGTGCGCAACGTTCGTGACTTAAACCCCATGCAAGCCCTGCTATAAAACCAGACCTAAATGAATCGCCAACTCCAGTTGGATCGGTCTTGGAAATCTCTTGAGGAACTCCCACATGAACTACATCACCCTGCTTAGTTTCCACTTTGGCGCCATCTGACCCAAGGGTGATGACGCGAACAGATACACGATCGAGAATTTCTGCATCGCTCCACCCGGTCTTTTGCATAGCAAGGGCTAATTCATACTCGTTCATGAACAAATAAGCAGCACCGTCGATGAGCAGCTTGATCTCTTCCCCAGTCATTCTCGCCATCTGCTGCGATGGATCGGCTGCAAATGCAATCCCTTGCTGACGACAGGTTTCAGAGTGACGCAACATCGCTTCTGGGTCATCCGGTGAAATCACTAAGAGATCAAGTCGCCCGGTCTTTTCCATAATGGGACCTAATTCAATATTTCTGGCCTCACTCATAGCACCCGGAAAGAAAGATGCGATTTGATTGAGATCATCATCTGTCGTGACCATGAAGTGCGCCGTGTACAGCGTTTCAGATACATGTGCATGAGCAGTAACTACCCCATGACGTGAAAGCCACGCTTCATAATCTGGCCAATCTTTTCCAACTGCTGCAATCAAAATTGGATTTAAACCTAAAACGCCCATTCCAAAAGCGATATTGGCCGCGCATCCTCCGCGACGTACATCCAAACTATCAACTAAAAATGATAAGGAGACTTTCTCTAAGGATCCGGCAACAAGTGAATCGGTGAACTTGCCAGAAAATGTCATCAGGTGGTCTACGCCAACTGAACCTGCTACACCTATTTTCATGCAGCGATCTTAAAGTGAGAGGAGTTCAAAATTAATTGAATGAATCGCCGCACGCGCATGAGCCGCCAGCGTTGGGATTATCGATAGTGAATCCCTGCTTTTCAATTGTGTCAACGAAATCAATCGATGCACCCATCAAATATGGGTCACTCATCTTGTCGATGATTACTTTAACTGTGCCAAATTCGTGGATGACATCGCCATCTTGATTGCGGTCATCAAAGTAGAGCTGGTAACGAAGACCTGAACATCCACCTGGCTGAACGGCAACACGTAACATTAAATCGTCGCGACCTTCTTGGGCCAATAGTGCAGCTACCTTTGTTGCAGCGACATCAGTGAGGCGAATCGAGGTTGTTAGTGAATCTGTAGGCGTTTCAGTTGTCATCAGAGCTCTCCTTGGACTAGATGGGTAAAGCCTACCCGCTCTCGCGCCTAGCGTGCGACCGCAACAAGCTTTGAAAAACTAATATAGTAAGCGCCATGACATCTGAGACTCCAGGTAAGGGCCGACCAACCCCAAAGCGCAAGGACTCTGAGTCCAAGCGAATAGTTTCCTCACTTGCCCCTGTGGTGACTAAGGACCAAAAGCGAGCAGCCAAGTTGGCATCACGAGCCGATCGAGTTGCTTCACGAACTGCCTACCTGCGTGGAGATGAGAATGCGCTGCCTGCGCGTGACCGTGGCCCCGAACGCCGATTTGCACGTAACTATGTAGATTCACGTCGTTCAATAGGAGAATACTTTCTACCAATCATTTTTGTTGTTCTAGTCCTTACATTGATTCCAATTGCTGCAGTGCAATTTTCAGCAATCGCCCTGATGTACTTGGTGTTGCTTGTTGCAGTTATAGATGGCATCTTTTTGAGCCGCAAAATCAGAGCCCAAGTCAGTGAGAAGTTTCCAAACTCAATAACTAAAGGTTTAGGAATGTATGCCTGGCTTCGTTCAACTCAGATGCGCCGATTGCGCGCGCCAAAGCCTCAAATCAAAGTCGGCGATTCTTTTAATTAAGCCCGAGGGTTTGGGCTTGCGTTTTTCGCTGGATCTTTTTGAGGCAACAGCCCGAGTGCATCATCAATTGCGCGCATAATAGATGCATCTAGTTTGATACCGGATGCCTTCACGTTTTCCTTGACCTGAGATGGCTTAGTAGCTCCCATAATTGCCGATGAGACATTTGAATTTTGTAATACCCATGCAATAGCTAACTGAGACATAGTTAGACCAGCCTCTTCGGCAATTGGCTTGAGTTTCTGCACTGCCGTTAAAACTTCATCTGAAAGCCAACCGGAAATCATTCCGGCACCGCTCTTTTTATCTGTTGCGCGTGATCCCGTAGGGGCTTTCTTTCCCGGTAAGTACTTACCTGTTAGAACTCCTTGCGCCAATGGTGACCAAACAATTTGGCCGATACCTTCTTTGATCGATAGTGGAACAACTTCGGCATCAATCACCCGCCAAAGCGCAGAATATTGTGGTTGGCTGGAAACAAAACGGTTATAGCCTTTGGCATCTTGAATTTTAAGTGCCGATGAAATTTGAGATGCATCCCACTCAGAAAAACCAATGTAATGGACTTTACCGGCACGGATTAAGTCATCAAAGGCGCTGAGAGATTCTTCGAGTGGTGTTTCAAAATCAAAACGGTGCATCTGATAAAGATCGATATGGTCGGTTTTTAGACGTTTTAAAGATGCATTGCACGATTCAATAATGTGCTTACGTGAGAGGCCACGATCGTTTTTGCCTTGACCCGTTGGGAAATAGACCTTAGTAAAAAGCTCATATGACTCACGACGAACGCCTTTAAGTGCCTTACCCAGAACTACTTCAGCCCGGGTTCCAGCATAAACATCGGCGGTATCAAAGGTTGTAATTCCGCAATCCAATGCAGTTTTAACACATCGCATCGCTGCTTCTGCCTCTACTTGTGAACCATGAGTGATCCAGTTTCCATAAGAGATTTCCGAAACGTACATTCCAGTGCTGCCGAGGCGTCTATATTCCATATCTAAATCTTAAGTCCTGCGCGGCTAGTTGCCAACTGGAAGCAGGTGTGGTTTGGTTCGTTCACAACTTCATAGGTTTCTCATTAGGGGAAGTTCGGTGCAAATCCGACGCTGACCCGCAACCGTAAAGCCCACATCAGTTGGCTAAGTCGGATTACCTAATGTGTAAATCAGTAAAGACAGACACCCGCCGAGGTTTGCGGGGTGTGGTCCTAGTTATAAGTGCGATTTCGGCACTTTTATCCAGCGCTACCCCTGTGAGACTCTTTTTATTCGAGAGGCTTCACATCAATGAGATTCAAGACAGTACTGATTATTTTCACTTTATTTCTTTCTTCAACTCTAGTTATTCCTTCAGCCCAAGCAACAACTAAAGGCTGGCGCTATTGGGGTTACTTCCAGGCTGCTCCAGGGAAAACTGCCTGGACTGCAGCGATGACTGGACCTGCTGTCGATGTTGCAGATGGATCAGTGGAAGGTTGGTCATTTGTTTTTAGTAGCGATGACATCCCTTCCAAAGCACCATCGATTAAACCAAGCTTCAAATCAATCTGCGCAAAGACTCCTGCCGATAACGATACAAAGAGAATCGGCCTCGTTATTGATTTTGGATCTACGGTATATGCGCCAAAAGGTGACAAGGTGAACAAAACAATTGCAACATGTGTGCGCGTTGCTAAGGAGTCACTTGGAATCGACGTATTGGCGCAAGTCGCAAAAATACGCGCATCCAAGTCTGGCTTAATTTGTGGAATTAATGGCTTCCCATCTAAAGAGTGTGGCGTTGAAATCCCCACACCAACTGCATTAAAGAGCAAGAAATAATCCCTACATGAAAAAACTCTCATTACACCCACTGACATGGTGGATATGGTCCTTGACGATAGCAATTGCGGTTGCCCGTCGTAGTTCACCCATTGTCGCCATTGCATCAGTGGGTGTTATGGGAGTGATTGTTTTTTCCCAGAGAGATGATGCTCCATGGGGTAAAAGTTTTTCTTGGTCCCTCAAATTTTCTGCCAGCATATTATTGATTCGCACTTTCATAGGAGTAACTATTGGAGTTCCAGTCCCTGGGACTAATATTTTTTCACTTCCCGTAATCCCTCTTCCCCACTGGATGCCAGGGATCAGAATTGGTGGAGCTGTCACAGCAGAACGACTTTCTTCGGCACTTTCTGAAGGTGTAATCATCTGCGCATTAATAATTATTTTTGGTGCAGCCGCCTCACTAACAAGCCCACATAAACTTTTGCGTATCTTGCCAATCTTTATGTATGAATTTGGTGTTGCTGTAGTGATTTCAACTTCTCTAGTGCCGCAATTGGTCAGTAGCGTCGGCCGTATTCGGCAAGCTCAAAAATTGCGCGGGCAAAGCACAACAGGTTTCGCCTCTTATAGACGTCTTGCAATTCCGCTCCTTGAAGAGTCATTGGCCCGGTCCTTAGATCTTGCTGCCGCAATGGATTCACGCGGATATGGAATTAGCCGCTTACGCAGCCGGTACCGACCAATACAGTGGCGACTACCTGACTCGGCAATCGTTCTCTGCGGACTAATAGTGATGACATTGACATGATTAAGTTTTCGAACGTATCTCTGGTTTATCCCAATTCAACCAAAACGGTATTGGAGGATTTGACACTAGATATCGCAGAAGGTGAATTGGTTTTAGTTATCGGACCTACTGGTTCTGGAAAATCCTCCTTGCTGCGATTGATAAACGGACTAGTCCCCCACCACACTGGAGGAATTCTGGCGGGAGATGTCAGCGTCGATGGAGTATCTACTCGTGAAGTGAAGCCTGGCGGATTGGCACATTTGATTGGGATTGTTGGACAGAACCCACTTCATGGATTTGTAACCGATACGGTAGAAGAAGAGCTGGCTTTTTCTATGGAGGTCATGAATCTTGTGCCAGAAGTTATGCGCAAACGCATTGAAGAAGCTTTGGACTTTATGTCGTTGACTACATTGAGATCTCGCCAAATATCTACTTTAAGTGGCGGTGAACAACAGCGAGTTGCAATTGCAAGTGCTCTTGTCATGCATCCAAAAGCCCTAGTTCTCGATGAACCGACAAGTGCTTTAGATCCAATAGCTGCAGAAGAAGTTCTCTCAATCCTGCACCGATTAGTCCATGACTTAGGAATCACTGTCGTACTTGCCGAACACAAACTTGAGAGAGTTATTGGTTTCGCCGATCGTATTGTCTACATCAATGGCGACGGTCAAACAAATGTTGGTACTCCCTCACAAATCATGCAGACATCCCCCCTTGCGCCTCCCATTGTTCATTTAGCACGCGCACTTGGTTTAGCCGATGTCGGGTTATCTGTTCGCGACATGCGAAGATTCACTGAGACAATTCGTGAAAACATTTCAGTCCCATCCCAGAGTGCAGCACAGAAGTCAGGGAATACAGTTATTGACATTGACACAGTAACCGTTGCTTACGGAGCATCTACCGCGCTCAATCAAGTGAGCGCAACGATTTACGAGAATGAGATCGTTGCTGTCATGGGACGAAATGGTGCAGGAAAGAGTTCGCTGCTGACGGCCATTGCTGGGGTCGGTCATGTAACTAGCGGACAGGTTCACATTCACTCTTTGGAATCAAGCTCACTTGCAGGCAATCTTCGAATGAAAACCGTCGGTTTTATCCCGCAGGAGCCAAGTGATCTTCTGTATGCCCAAAGTGTCATAAAAGAGTGCCACCAAGCTGATAAAGATAATCAGATTGAATCTGGCACTACCCTGAAAATTCTTGACCAACTAGTTCCAGGTATCTCGTATGAAACTCACCCCCGGGATCTTTCAGAGGGACAACGACTGGGTCTTGCCCTAAGTATCGTACTTTCATCGAATCCAAAGGTTTTGATACTTGACGAGCCAACCCGGGGATTAGATTACGAAGCGAAGAAGATTCTGACGCGAATTTTAATTGAATTTGCGAAAACTTTTAATCGCGCCGTCATGATTGCCACGCATGATGTTGAGCTAGTTGCAGAGCTAGCAACGCGAGTAATTTTTCTAGCCGATGGTGACATTGTTGCCGATGGAGTAACGATAGATGTTTTATTAGCTTCACCAGCTTTTGCACCGCAAGTCTCCAAAGTCATGGCACCAGCCCCATGGTTGACAGTCCATGATGTGATTGCTGCGATTGAGAATCAGCCGTGACATTAATGACTGCCGATGTCGTTCGTTTTTCACCAAGAAATGCTTTTGTCCTCGTTATTGCTTCTACAATTAGCGCTCTTGGATTTTTGTGGCCATTTTTTTATGCAGGCACAGACTTGCCACGTACACAGATTTTTTTCTGGCTGGCCATCACCCTGGCATTAATTCTGATAATTGCAGAGGTATCTAACTCTCGACTCGATGCTAAATCTGTCGCGCTGCTAGGAGTTTTAGCGGCATTGATCGCGGCATTGCGTCCGTTAGGTGCTGGAGCCGTTGGCATAGAACCTATGTGGTTCTTACTTATTCTGAGTGCGAGAGTCTTTGGCCCATCATTTGGCTTTTTGCTTGGGATGATTTCGGTTCTAGTCTCAGCGCTTTTAACTGGTGGGCTTGGCCCTTGGCTTGGTTATCAAATTTTCGCAGCTGCATGGATAGGTTTACTTGCTGGACTATTGCCAGGGCGTAAATCATTGCGAGGCTCTAGAGAGATTGTTCTACTTGGCATATTTGCTGTCTTAGCTAGCGAACTCTTTGGAATATTGATGGATCTTCAATTCTGGCCATGGGCTTTAAGTACCCAGACTCAACTCTCATACATTCCCGGTGGTTCTATTGCGGAGAATTGTGCACACTTCTTTACGTTCCATTTTTTAACGGCAATGGCCTGGGATGTACCCAGGGCAATCTTTACGACTGTGTTAATAGTTCTGGCGGGTAATCCTGTTCTGAGCGCACTCAGACGAACACATGCGCGGGCAGCTTTTCTGACGCCAATTGAATTTAGCGAACGTGTGAAGCTACAAAAGGAAGTTTGACGACTTCAACCATTGAATCTCGTCCACGCACATCTATTACAAGGCGATCTCCAACTTTTACCGAAGTGTCGAGAAGTGCGATTCCGATTCCAATTTTTAGTGTTGGAGAAAATGTCCCGCTTGTTACTAATCCCAGCTCTTTTCCTTGCTGGTCCTTGACGACCATATGACCACGTGGAATTCCGCGATCTAAGGATTTCAGCGCAACACTTCGCTTTCCGGCACCGTGTGCTTTTTGAGTTCGTAGTACCGAACTGCCAAGGAATTCCCCTTTGTCCCAACCAATTGCCCATGAAGCACTTGCTTGGACTGGGGTGATATCGAGTGAAAGTTCGTGCCCGTGTAATGGGTAACCCATTTCGGTGCGCAAAGTATCGCGAGCACCTAAACCGCACACCAGGCCATCATGAGATTTGATCGCCTGGGCAAGTGAATCCCAGACACGTGAGGCATCCTCAACGCGCGGCAAAAGCTCATAACCGAGTTCTCCTGTGTAACCAGTGCGGCACACAATTACTTCAGCCCCATCAATGCTTACGCTCGTGAAGGCCATGTAATCGATATCAGTGTTTACTCCCAGAGAATTCATCACTCCTGGTGCACGTGGTCCTTGAACGGCAATAACGGCGAATTCATTGTGTAAATTCTTAACAGAGATTGTTGAAGGAGCATGAGCGTTTAGAAGTGCAACCACATCTGAGGTATTAGAAGCATTGGGCACTAGGAAGAAATTGCTATCGCTATTTTTATAGACAATCAGATCATCTACAACCCCGCCCGACTCGTCACATAAAAGTGTGTACTGCGCTGATCCGTCCTGGATTCGATTGAGATCATTGGTAAACATTGAGTTCAAAAACTCTAAAGCCCCTTCACCAACGACACTCGCTTTTCCTAAATGCGAAACATCAAAGATGCCTACAGCGTTGCGCACTGCAGCATGCTCAGCGAGAACGCCAGCCCCTGCATACTCAATCGGCATCATCCAACCACCGAAATCGGCCATCTTGGCCTGCAAGGCCAAGTGTTTCTCATTTAATGGAGATGTCTTCATAGTGCAAACCTACCAATACATCTATTACGCTGGTACCCATGACCACACTTCGAATCACAGATGGCGTTATAAAAGATGAAGTACTTGTCCTTGGTTTAGCTTCATCTAGTTCAAAAACCGGACTCGTTATCGAATCAGGCGACCTCAGCATCGACACTAAATCTATTCTCGCCTCTCTGGTAGAGATGGGCGCTACCGGAAATGCCGATGAGGTAATCAAGGTTCCTGGCGCTACGGTTCGAATGCTGGTCTTCACAGGTTTAGGAAAGAAAGCATCGTCATACTCTCCCGAGGTATTACGCCGCGCAGCTGGTGCAGCATCTCGCGCTCTCAATGGTTTAACTGGTGCAACATTTGCACTTCCAACAGATTCGTTGAATAGCGTTGCAGCAGTAGCTGAAGGCGCTGCGCTAGGAGCCTATGTATTTAGTGAGTTCAGAGGTTCATCCAAATCAGAACACAAAGCGGCAATCAAGAGCATTACGGTTTTTAGTAAATTGGCACAAAGCAGCGAGGCAAAACCTGCTATCGCACGTGCACGAATTATTGCTGACTACACATTCTTAGTTCGCGATTTGATCAATACTCCTCCAAGTCATTTAACACCAGATTCATTTTCTAAAAAATTAATAGCGGCAGTAAAGACTGCGGGCGGTGCTAAAGCTGGTTTGAAAGTGAGCGTCTTAGATGAAAAAGAGCTCAAAACTCAAGGCTTTGGTGGAATCATTGGCGTTGGCCAAGGTTCGGCTAACCCGCCAAGACTGTTACATATTTCCTATAATCCAAAGTCGGCAAAGAAGCGATTTGCATTCGTTGGGAAAGGCATCACATTTGATACCGGCGGTTTGAATCTAAAGCCTGGTTTAGGTATGGAAGCAATGAAATCCGATATGAGTGGTGCTGCAGCGGTGTGTGCTGCGACGTTAGCAATAGCTGCATTGAAACTTCCTATTGCCATTGAGACGTGGGCACCACTTGCCGAAAATATGCCAAGTGATAAAGCAACACGCCCTAGCGACATCATCACAATTTTTGGTGGCAAAACTATTGAAGTTCTCAATCCTGATGCCGAAGGCCGCTTAGTTTTAGCTGATGGTTTGGTAAAAGCCCAAAGTAGTAAAAATAAACTTGATGGCATCATTGATGTCGCAACATTGACCGGTGCTCAAGTCATCGCACTTGGTACGCGCACAAGTGCAGTTATGACAAATAGCCAAGAGTTCTCTTCGGAGTTTTTAACTGCTTGCGCCGAAAGCGGCGAACAGTTCTGGCCAATGCCCCTTCCGCAAGAGTTGCGTGCATCACTTGACTCTCCAGTTGCCGATATGGCAAACATCGGTGACAAGAGTGGTGGCATGTTAGTTGCTGGGTTATTTCTGAAAGAGTTTGTAGCACCAGAGTTACCGTGGCTACACCTGGATATCGCAGGTCCTGCTTTCAATACTGCTGCTGCGCATGGGTATACGCCTGTTGGCGGCACTGGAGTTGCCCTCAGATCACTCGTTGTTCTGGCCGAAAAGGCCTGATCTTCGCATTGGGTAGTTTTGCACTCAGTACGGCAAGATAGAGCCCTGTCCTAAGGGAGGTTCCACACGTGTCAGAGTTCGATCTTGTCATTTTAGGTGGCGGTAGTGGCGGTTATGCCTGTGCCCTTCGAAGTGCCCAGCTTGGACTTTCTGTTGTATTAATCGAGGCTGACAAAGTCGGCGGTACATGTCTGCACCGTGGCTGCATTCCTACTAAGGCTCTTTTGCATAGTGCAGAGATCGCCGATGGCGCCCGTGAAGGTGCACGCTTTGGAGTCAAGTCCAGTTTTGATGGAATCGATATGGCCGGAGTTAACTCCTATAAAGATGGCGTCGTCGCTCGACTCCATAAAGGTTTACAAGGTTTAGTTAAGTCGCGTTCAATCACGTATGTAGAAGGTCATGGAACATTAGTTTCGAAGAACACGATTGAAGTTAATGGTCAGAAGTACACGGGAAAAAATATTGTTCTTGCTACTGGTTCATACGCCAAAACACTTCCTGGACTTGAGATCGATGGTGTTCAAGTTATTACATCCGATCATGGAACTCGCCTGGACTATGTTCCAAAGAGTGTCATCGTTCTTGGTGGCGGAGTTATTGGCTGTGAGTTTGCATCAGTGTGGAAGTCTTTTGGTTCAGATGTAACGATTATCGAAGGTCTACCTCACTTGATTGCCTTAGAAGATGAGTCATCAAGTAAGCAGCTAGAGCGCGCCTTTAGAAAACGCGGAATCAAATTTGAGCTTGGAGTATTTTTTAAATCTCTTACAAAAAATATGAAAGGCGTCACTGTTACTTTAGAAGATGGCAAAGAGTTCACTGCCGATCTTCTTATGGTGTCAGTTGGCCGTGGACCGGTATCGGCTAATCTCGGTTATGAAGCAGCTGGAATTACCATGGATCGCGGATATGTATTAGTTGATGACAAATGCCGCACAAACATCCCAGGTATCTGGGCTGTTGGCGATCTCATTCCTACACTGCAACTAGCCCACGTTGGCTTTGCTGAAGGCATGTTAGTTGCCGAAGAGATAGCCGGCTTAAACCCACGTGCCATTAACTACGATGGAATCCCTAGAGTTACATATTCAGATCCAGAAGTTGCATCGGTTGGATTAACCAGCGCCGAGGCTAAGAAGCGTGGCCACGATGTCATTGAACTCAGCTATGACTTAGCCGGAAATGGTAAAGCTCAAATTCTCAATACAGCCGGCTCAATAAAGCTCATCGCTGAAAAGAATGGCCCAATCTTGGGAGTTCACATGGTGGGTGCGCGAGTTGGCGAGCTATTGGCTGAAGCAGAATTAATCTTTAATTGGGAGGCTCGCGCCGATGATGTCGCATCTCTCATCCATGCACACCCTACGCTTTCAGAGGCTATGGGCGAGGCGCACATGGCACTTGCCGGCAAACCTTTACACGCACACGGATAAACAGGGAGACTACACAGATGACATTTTCAGTAAAGATGCCGGCACTCGGTGAGAGTGTTACTGAAGGAACTGTTACGCGTTGGTTAAAGGCAGAAGGTGACCATGTCAACGTTGATGAAGCACTCCTTGAGGTTTCTACTGACAAAGTAGATACAGAGATTCCTTCACCAGTTGCTGGAACACTCACAAAGATTCTTGTGCAAATCGATCAGACAGTTCCAGTAGGTGCTGAGCTCGCGGTCATTGCCGATGGCGTTGAACCCGCAGCTCCCGTTGTGTCCGAGGTTCCAGCACCAGTTGTTGCAGCTCCCGTTGCTCAAGCTCTAGCTCCAGTTGTTGCCGCGAGTTCTGCAGGAACCGTCATTACAATGCCAGCCTTAGGTGAAAGTGTTAGCGAAGGCACGGTTACTCGTTGGCTAAAAAATATTGGTGATGTTATTGCTGTTGATGAAGCTTTGCTTGAAGTCTCAACTGACAAAGTAGATACAGAGATTCCTTCTCCAGTTGCCGGAATACTTCTTGCAATTGATGTACCTATAGATACAACTGTTGCTGTTGGTGCGCGACTAGGATTAATTGGAGTCAGCGGAGCTGCGCCAGTAGTTGCTGCTCCAGTCGTTCCAACACCTGCGCCAGTAGTTGCTGCTCCAGTAGTTGCTGCTCCAGTCGTTCCAACACCTGCGCCAGTAGTTGCTGCGCCAATTGATGTTTATGTCACCCCCCTGGTTCGAAAGCTTGCCAATGAGTTAGGTGTCAATCTTGCTGTAGTTAAAGGCACGGGTATCGGTGGTCGAATTCGTCGTGAAGATGTTGAGTCATTAGCAAAGCCGGCTGCACCAGTTGTCTCATCTGCCCCAGCCGCAGTCAGCGCCATACCTACTAAGCAAAGCGCATCACCAGTTGCAGTTTCTCCGCTTCGTGGAACGACTGTAACCATGTCTCGCTTGCGCAAGGTTATCGCAGCACGCATGGTTGAATCGCTACAAGTAAGTGCTCAGCTAACAACTGTTGTGGAAGTTGATGTAACAAAGATTGCACGTTTGCGTGATCGAGCTAAAGCGACATTTGAAGAGCGCGAAGGCGTCAAACTCTCATTCCTGCCATTTTTTGCAGTTGCTATTTGTGAGGCTCTCAAGCAACATCCTGTATTGAACTCATCTGTAGAGGGCGATCAGATTACATATCACGGTACAGAGCACTTAGGTATAGCCGTTGATACAGAGCGTGGACTTTTAGTTCCTGTTATTTCTAATGCAGGTGACTTAAATATGGGCGGAATTGCTCGAAAGATCTCCGATTTAGCTGCCCGTACTCGTGAAAACAAGGTAACACCAGATGAACTAGGTGGCGGAACTTTCACGTTAACGAATACTGGAAGCCGCGGCGCATTATTTGATACACCAATTATTAATCAGCCTCAAGTTGCAATCTTGGGACTCGGCGCAGTCGTTAAGCGTCCAATGGTTGTGCGTGGTGAAGATGGTGGAGAGACAATCGCAATTAGATCGATGGTTTATTTAGCTCTCTCCTATGACCACCGCGTAGTTGATGGTGCAGATGCTGCACGCTTCTTAGTAACACTTAAAGAGCGCCTAGAAGGTGGAGCGTTTGAATCGGATCTAGGTCTCTAAGCCGCGATGCGAGTTCCACAGCGAATTGCAATTACTGGATCCTCAGGACTGATTGGGTCAGCCCTTGTTGGACATTTAAAGAGTGAAGGTCACACGGTACAGCGACTAGTTCGCAGAGCAACAATTGCAGCTGATGAAATTACCTGGGATCCACAAACAGGTTATGTCGATCTCTCAGCCTTAGAAGGTGTTGACGCAGTTATTCATCTAGCTGGCGCTGGTGTTGGGGATAAGCGTTGGACGAAGAAGTACAAGAGTGAGATTCTAAACTCCAGATTGTTAGGAACTACCGCAATTGCAAACGCTGTTGCAGCCGTTAAACCTCAAGTCTTTATTTCAGCGAGTGCCATTGGTTGGTATGGAGAAAGCGGAAACCGCGCAGTCATTGAAAGTGATCGTGTTGGTGATGACTTCTTAGCAACCATTTGTCGTGAATGGGAAGCTGCTGCGGATTTAGCAGGTGATGTGCGCACAGTGAAACTTCGTACTGGACTGGTGCTTGATCCAACTGGCGGAGCACTTGGAAAGATGTTGCCGCTTTTCCGTTTGGGTTTTGGTGGAAAATTAGGCAGTGGAAAACAATGGTGGTCGTGGATTACCCTGCATGACGTAGTCCGAGCAATTGATTTCGCGCTCGTTGAAAAAATCTCTGGACCAATTAATTTAACCTCACCAAATCCAGTGACGAATCAAGAGTTCACTGCCGCCCTCGCTCGCGCATTACATCGACCAGCGGTTTTTCCAGCTCCAGCAATAGCTCTTAAAATTGCTCTAGGTGGTTTTTCATCAGAGGTCTTGGGATCCAAGAAAGTTATTCCACAAGCATTACAGGATGCACAATTTACGTGGAACTATCCACACTTAACTGAAGCTCTGGCTGCTCTAGTTCAAGAGTAATTGCGCCGCTATTTTTCCAGAAAAAAGCGCACCTTGTTGTGACGGAACGCTTCGATGATCTCCGGCTACAAAAATATTCTCACTAATTTTGATCGGCTGTGAAAGCGCCTTACCTGGAATATGGATAGGCAGCGCTGATGGAATTTCATACTTAGATACAAGCTGCCACTCACGAGTGTCACAACCCCACATCAGAGTTAAATGCCTGCGTACATCGGATTCAGTGACACCGAGGCCTGAAGTCGATGACACTAAACTCAGCGCAGAGTTGGAATAGCTCATTGAAATATCTGACATCACCACGCTATTGATAACGGGTCCCCTGTTTTGCCCATCAACTAGTAAACGTCCAGTACCTGATGGGTTTTCTAGTGTGGAGTGATACCAGGTAATGCAGCCAGCCATTGGAACTGCTTCAGAAAAATCCAATAACTGCGCCGTTGTAGTTGGATCCGCAGCGACAATAATCTTTTTGGCGTTGATGACACCAGTTGAAGTGTCGATTTGTAATCCATTCATTCTTTCAACGCGCGTATTGAGGTGGAGGTTACTTACGCGCTTGGCCAGCGCTTCGGGTAGTTGACCAACACCTAAACGCGGAACACCTGGCGCTCCATTGACAAATGATTTAAGAATCACAACCCCGTAATCGAAATCCACTAATTCAGGATCGCAGAGAAAAACACCAGTCAAGAATGGTCGCAAGACATGGTCATACAAAGTGCCGAATTGCTTTAGTGCACCGCCAATAGATTTTGCTCGGGGTTTCCTAAAAAGAAGAAATTGCAGCAGCGCAAGTTTTTCAGGAATTGTTCCAGTGGCTTTATCGAGGACTGATAAAGGAGTTTTACGGGGATCCCCTGCGATATGCCGTGTAGTTCCCAAAGAGATTTCGATAACTCTGGGAGCCACAATAAAGTCGATCTCCTTGAGAACATCCAACTCGACTAAAGAGGGATACTTCGAGTTAATCAGTTGAAACCCGCGGTCACAAATAAATCCATCGATCTGATCACTTGAAACTCGACCACCTGTGCGATCGCTGGCCTCTAAGAGAACAACGTCGACACCTTTATCTTGCAAGTGCAGGGTCGCACTTAACCCAGCTAAACCCCCGCCGATGACGGCAACTTCGAAGTTCTCAGCCATTCACAGCGCTATTGTCGGTGGAAGAGGTCATTTGTTACTTTGAAGTTTTGATGGCCACCAAATTTTACTTCCGATGTCGTAGGAAAGAGCTGGAACTAAGATTGTTCGAACAATCAACGTATCAAGCAGTACACCAAATGCAACGGCAAAACCTAGCTCGGCCAAAAATACAAGTGGCAAGATACCCAAAACTCCAAATGTAGAAGCTAGAACAATTCCAGCCGATGTAATTACGCCGCCCGTCACCATTAAGCCTTTTATAACGCCAGCTCTGGTTCCGATTTTTCCACTTTCTTCACGTACGCGCGTCATGAGGAAGATGTTGTAATCGATACCAAGTGCTACAAGGAAAATAAATGCAAACAATGGGAAGGAAGTATCAGCGCCTTTGAAGTGGAAAATATGTTCAAAGACAAGCTGACATGCACCTAACGTTGCAAAATAAGAGAGCACTACGGTTGAGAGTAGCAAGAGTGCTGAAACGATACTGCGCAGCAAAAATCCTAGAATAATTGTGATCAACACCAATACAATCGGAATAATTGTTTTATTATCGTGATCTGCGGCAACATCGGTATCAAATGCCACGGCAGTCGAGCCGCCTACCAAGATCGTAGAATCAATTGCATGAACTGCATCTCGAATTACTGGGATGACATTTCGGGCATCAAGTGAGTCAGGATTCATGGCAAGAGTTGCATTCAAAACAATCTCCCCGTTTATGACTTTGATTGCCGGAACTGGTTGGCCAGGAATAACTGGACCAACTCGCATGGGTTCAACGGATGCAATACCTTCAACGTTTCGAAGTGCACGTGTTACTTGATTCGCAAGCTCTTCTTTTAGAATTACCTCCGTTGGTTGACCTGCTCCCCCAGGAAAATGTTGCCCCAAAAGATCTAGCCCAACTACAGAGTCTTGCTTCTTAGTAAAGGAATCGACGGTTGATAACCCCTTGGCATTAAGGGTAGTTGAAAATCCAGCCAGAATTATTAAAACGACCGAGGTAACCAGCCATAATTTACGAGGGCGTTTTTGAACTCCAGCACCGATTTTTGCCCACGTTCCCTCAAGCTGTGAATTCACATCATCAAAGCGCGGAATTCGTGGCCAGAAAATCCAGCGGCCAAAAGCTACTAAAAGTGCTGGAAGAAGAGTCAAAATCGTCAACATAGATGCTGCAATTCCTATGGCACCCACAGGGCCTAAGCCACGATTATTTGATAGCTCGCTCAAAAGCAAAACTAATAGACTAACTATCACTGTTGTACCAGAGGCCACGATAGGTTCGAATACGCCTTTATATGCAGCTTTCATCGCATCAAAACGAGAAGCATAATGATGGAGCTCTTCGCGGTATCTAGAAATTAACAAGAGCGCGTAATCCGTAGCGGCACCTAAAACTAGAACCGAAAGAATTCCCTGTGACTGGCCACTTAAATCAATCACATTATTTTTAGCCAGTAAGTAAACAATTCCACCCGCGGTAGAAAGGGCAATGACGGATGAAAATAGTGGGAGAATCCATAAGACAGGTGATCGATAAACGATAATTAGAATAAATGCAACGACACCTAAGGTTGTAAGAAGCAATGAGGAGTCAATCCCTCCAAATGCGCCAAAGAGATCACCTAATAAAGCTCCAACGCCTGTGACATTTGCAGTTAAGCCGCTGGCTTTGGCGTACGTTGCTGAATCAGCACGCAGCGTTTTAATAATTTCAGGTAGTACCGGCTTCTTATTTGGCAATAAATCTTGGGCCGACTCAAAAGTTAAAGGCAGATTTACCAACAGCGCTTTTTTATCCTCTGATGGAAATGCGAAAATCGCTTGCCCTGGTGTTAAATACTTTGAGATAGGTATATCAGAGCCCAGAATTGGTGTTGAACCTAGCGTGGCTAAATGGGCGTTGAGTCCTGCAATCTTTGCGCCATCAACCTCACCCAGATACAGCACCAAGGTTGGAATGGTTTGCGCTTGATCGGCTGAAAACTTCGTAATGACTTTAGAAGCCTGAGTAGATTCAGCGTTTTGGGGTAAAAAGGCTGAATTATCGTTCTCCTGAACGGTCGAGAGCGAGCCAAAGAGCGGTCCAAAAACACCACTAGCCCCAAACCATATAAAGATGACAACCAGTGCAGTGATAAATGGACGACGGCTCTTATGTGCAGTATTTACGTTCACGAAGATTGTGCCTCTCAGGATCAGCCAATCTCATCGATTGGTAAGGAGGCAATCCTACCTTTAGGCTAACGCAGTGCCAGTTGTAGTAGCCCCTAACGAGTCGGCGATCGCCCTTTCTCGGCATGGACTCATTGATTACACAAAGGCTTGGGACGTTCAGCGAAAAATTCACAGTGAAGTCGTCCAGGGTGCTCGGCCAAATACATTACTGCTACTAGAACATCCATCGGTGTATACAGCCGGTCGTCGCACCGAACAATCCGAAAAACCTATCGATGGAACACCGGTTATTGACGTTGACCGCGGCGGAAAAATCACATGGCATGGTCCAGGTCAGCTTGTTGGCTACCCCATCGTAAAATTAGCAAAGCCACATGAGCTTGTTGGTTTTGTTCGCGAAATTGAGTCTGGGTTGATAAATGCCTGTGAAGAATTTGGGATTTCTGCAATGTGCGTATCTGGTCGAACTGGAGTCTGGATTCGCGATGGCAAAGGCGATAGAAAAATTGCAGCTATCGGAATTCGAGTCGCTCAGGGTGTAACTATGCATGGCTTCGCACTCAACGTTTGTCCGAATCTTGACGCTTTTAAACAGATCATCCCATGTGGAATTGCAGATGCGCAGGTTACTTCAATGCAAGAAGAGCTCGGGCGCGAGATAAGCATCGATGAAGTTACTCCGATAATTGAACGTCATATATTTGAATCTCTTAGGAAGGTGAGTGCATGAGCATCGAACCCGAGGGACGCAAAATGATTCGCATCGAAGCTCGAAATGCATTAACACCTATTGAGCGCAAGCCTGAATGGATTAAGACTCGCGCGACTATGGGCCCTGAATACACTCGGCTTCGCTCACTTGTCAGCAGTGAAGGTCTACACACTGTCTGCCAGGAAGCGGCTTGCCCAAATATCTTTGAGTGTTGGGAAGATAAAGAGGCGACTTTTCTCATCGGTGGTGACAAGTGCACCAGACGTTGCGATTTCTGCAATATCGATACCGGCAAACCTGACCCATTGGATCGAACTGAGCCGCTTAAAGTCGCTGAGTCAGTCAAAGCAATGGGTCTGGCATATGCAACCATCACGGGAGTAACTCGCGATGATCTGCCTGATGAGGGCGCCTGGCTTTACGCCGAAACTATTAGACAAGTGCATGAACTCAACCCTGGTTGCGGTGTTGAAATGTTAGCTCCAGATTTTCATGCGAAGTCTGAGCTACTTAACCAGATTTTCGAGACTAAACCAGAGGTTTTTGCCCATAATCTCGAGACAGTTCCACGAATATTTAAAGAGATTCGTCCAGCATTTACGTATGAAAAATCTCTACGAGTCATTTCGATGGCCCGCGATTTTGGATTAATTACAAAATCTAATTTAATCCTTGGCCTTGGTGAAACTCGTGAAGAAGTTTCTCAAGCACTTATCGATCTACGAAGTGCAGGATGTGACTTAATTACAATTACTCAGTATCTGCGACCAACGAATCGTCATCATCCAGTTGTTAGATGGGTAAAGCCCGAAGAGTTTGTTGAGTTGGCAGCAGAGGCAACTGAGGTTGGATTCTTAGGTGTGATGAGTGGGCCACTTGTTCGATCTAGTTATCGTGCTGGACGCCTCTATAAACAAGCGATGGCCTCTAAGGCAAGTCATGGCTGATCTGGTCTATCCCCCAGTAATCGTTGCTATAAAGACTCTATGGAAATATTTAGGGCTACGTTTTGATTTTCAAGGTGAAGAAAATATTCCGCGCAATGGTGGAGCGATTCTTGCAATTAATCATGTGAGCTATTTTGATTTTGCTATTACTGGAACTGCTGCTCTACCTGCTGGTCGATACGTACGTTTTATGGCCAAGAAAGAGATTTTTAATAACAAACTTGCAGGTCCATTGATGCGCGGAATGCATCATATAAATGTAGATCGTGAGAATGGAAGCGCTTCATTTGTTGCCGCTCTCCGCGCTTTAAAATCGGGCGAGATAATCGGCATTTTTCCAGAGGGAACAATTTCCACAAGTTTTGAAATCAAGGGCCTGAAATCAGGCGCCGTTCGATTAGCGATGGGGGCTGGTGTTCCAATTATCCCCACCGTCATCTGGGGTAGCCAGCGAGTATGGACTAAAGGCGTAAAGCGAAACCTAAAACGAAAAAAATTTCCGGTCAGTGTCAGCTTTGGCGAGCCAATCACATATGTAAAAGGCGATGATGTCGATGCCGCAGAAAGTGATTTACGTGAAATTCTGTTGACGATGCTTCATGAGGTACAGGAAAAGTACCCTGATAGCCACGTCGGACAGCGCTGGGCACCCACCCGTCTTGGTGGAACTGCACCGGCCCCACTAAACTGACGGCATGTTCACAAGAAAAGCTAAAGAAAAGAAGATCAAGACTCCACGTTTTCAGACTTTCCGTGATGCCTATAGCGTTACAAAAGTTGTAAAGCCATGGATCCCCTTGGCATTGATTGCAATCTTCCTTGCGACCTGGCTCATCGGAATAGCCATCGGCACTGGCTTGGGCCATCCAATCTATTTTGGATTTATCTTTCTTCCGCTATCTGCTTTGACAACGCTTTTGTTTTTCACACGCCAAGCTGGAACGGCTGCGTACTCATCAATTGAAGGTCAGATTGGTGCAGGTGCCAGTGTGCTCATGGCTATTCGAAAAGGGTGGACAACAACTCCAGCCGTTGCTGTAACCCGTAATCAAGATATGGTTCACCGCAGTGTTGGTCGCGCGGGAATAGTTTTAACTGCTGAAGGTTCGCATGGAGTTTCACAACTGCTCAGCGATGAACGCAAAAAGACAGAACGCTTTGCACCTGGAGTACCTATCACGATAGTTGTTGTTGGAGATGAACAAGGTCAGATTCCACTTCGTAAACTTCAAAAGCACCTACAGAAGTTGCCAAAGAAATTGACAGCTCACCAGATGCGTGAAGTACGTGTTCGCCTCAAGGCAGTCGGTGGTCTATCGATGCCGATTCCAAAAGGTCCAATGCCAACACGGGCTCCAAAGATTCGCTAAACGATTCACGACTTCTTAGCGCTGTAAAAGTAGATCTCTTCGCTTCCAGCTGGTGCATCCCACCCTTGTGCAAAGAGCCAATCACCTTGGTAGGCGATCATGCCTCCCCACGCCAATGTTGAGTTGTCGGAGAATTCCTTTGGCTCAGTGATATTTGATAACGAATACAACGCTTGGGCGCCTAAATGCTCGTCGGTGTGGCTGTTATACATAAAGTCCAAGATCATGTTTTCTCCGTCAATCACGGCAGTTGCAACTTCGTAAATATGAGTACCCATCGATTCAGGCAAGTTCAAGTATGTACGGACTTCAAAACTCCATGTGATCATGTCAGGTGAGTGACCGATGACCTGCTTTCCACCACACCCTTCACTGATGAACATAAGGTATTCGCCATTTATCTTTACGGCAGCGCCACTCGCATCGCGTGGAATCACAGCCCCTTTTGCCCATAATTTAGAGATGTCATATGGCACCACTAAGCCTTTTTTCTCCCAGTGAATGAGGTCAGAGCTGAGCGCATAGTTGATGTCGACTGCAATTGCTCCGTACGCTTTCTCGTAATTCTGAACTTCTTCATCAGAAGCTGACCAAACTCCGTTGTAAAACATGATGTACTGATCGTTACCATATTTATAAACTTTAGGATCTTCAACGCTAAGAATTTCATTGGCTTGACTTGGATACATAACTGGATTACTTGAAGATTCCTCCCAGCCGGTACCTGGAGTGTAAATTGCTAGCCCGATCCGAGAACCCAGGGATTCTTTTTTGACTGCCGCTCGATAGAAGAGAAATAGTTTTCCATCTTTTTCGATGATTGACGGATTAAAGATTGACGATGATGTCCATTCAATGCCCGTTGGATCTGGCATTTGTGAAGTTTTACGAAAAGTTAAAGGATCGCACTTAGAAAAAGGCCCCACCGACCATGGTTTAGAGGCATCGTATCGATTAATGAATTGACCTTCAGTGAGTCCAGAAATTTCTTCACGAATTTCCTGATTGAATGCCTCTAGATATTTCTCTCTTAAAATATCATTATAAGTACTCATCAATTCGCCCCTTTAAATAGTCATAGCGCCAGAGGACTAGTAAAGTGGTTAGCGAAGCAAAAGACTAGCGTTACTCTAATTTACGTAAATTGTTGCGTTGACTTATCAATGGTATGAGAGAGAATTACATATGGAAATAGCCGGAGAAGATATTCACAATCTCCTTACTCCACTGAAGAATTCTCAATTTAGAAAGCTTTGTGTTTCAAGCATATTTTCTTCGATTAGCGGGCAAATCTTTCCGATCTGTGCAACCCTTTTGCTGCTTGCAGGAAAAAAGCCTGCACTTTCTATCTCCCTCTTATTGTCTAGCCAAGTAATTGCCTATTTGATTTTTGCACCCATCGGCGGACTACTTGCGGATCAAATTTCTAGAATGAAACTACTGCGGATTGGGCTTTTTTCAAGGGTAATTCTTGCGGCACAGCTCTTGGTCGGTCCTCCCCCACAGATACTTCGATTGACAGTTACTGTTTTTCTGATGGGAATGGTCGATGCTGGAACTTCAGGAGCTGGGGGCGCATTAATTCCAGACATCGTCTCACCTGCAGGTCTGCAAGCTGCAAATGCACTAAGAGCAGTGACAGGACGCGTTGCATCCATCAGTGGTCCAGGAATTGCAATTTTTCTAGTTTCAGTGACATCGGCTCGCATAGGATTCATAACTACCGCGGCCGGAATGGCAATCGCACTGATTTTTCTTGGTCGAATGCAGGTACCTAAGACAACCCATGAACCTCGATCTAAATTTAGCGAAGAGTTTCTAGCTGGATTTCGATTCGTACGAAATGTGAAGTGGATGCTGGCAGTCATGACGGTTTTGGCGCTTCAAACTTCCATATTGTTCGGCGCTGAAATGGTTATGCTTCCAATCATCACAACGAGAGAGTTTGGAACACCTCGAATTTTCCCGCTTGCAATAATGTCTCTGAGTTTAGGATCTCTCATCACCGCAGCTTTTGCCGCAAAACTTCGCGCACAACGACCTGGATTAGTGTCATTTCTTTCATGGTTTTTCTTAGTGTTTCTGATCATCGCATTGATTTTTCCAATATCCCCAACTTTTGTCATTTGCTGCTATTTCGTAGGTGGATTAGCAACAGAGCCAATGGGAATTTTTTGGCAAACCGCTCTACAACGTGAGGCACCAGATCATTCAAGGGCTCGAGTGATTAGTTTTGAATCGATGCTTGGCAGCGCTTTGATGCCAATTGGCGTCGGACTTGCCGGTCCATTGACACATTTACTTGGAGAACGCACTTATCTAGCCTCATGTGCGCTCATTTTTTCTATTTTGGGATTTTTAGTTTTGCTCGTACCGGGAGTCTCAACTTTTTCCACTCCAGATAAAGATACCTAATCGTTATAACGTAATTTCACGTAACTCCCACTTTGCCCTTGCTTTAGTTTGTTTACGCACATACATTGCAAAAATCAAAAGCAAACGTTTACGTAATGTTTACGTAAATGACTAAAGGAGCGTAATGATCACGACTAAAGCCTTGGCTGCCGAACTAGGGGTATCCATAGCCACGGTCTCTCGAGCCCTAAATGGCAAGCCTGGCCTTTCGCCTACGTTACGTAAAAAGATACTTTCAGAAGCCGCTCAGCGTCATACAGTCATTAATCCCACCGCTCGAATGCTGGCAACGGCCAAGAGTGAAAACGTCTGCTTTGCTGTTTACCATTTATCAGGCCCTGTCTCAAAGGATCCTTTTTACTTTCCTATTTTGATGGGCCTTGAAGAGGAAACTCGCCAAGTTGGCTTACAACTAACTATTTCGGTTATCGGGGAAGAAGAAGTCAAAGACGCATCTTCATGGCGGGTTATTCAGGAACGACGTGCAGACGGCGTCATCTTAAATGGACCATTTGTCCCCGCAAGTTTTATTCTTAAACTTCATTCTCTTGGAATTCCAGTTGTTCTGATCGATAATTTTAACGAGCTTCTTCCCGTCGATGCAGTCGTACCTGCAGATCGCAGTGGTGCACACGAAGCCGCTATGCATGTTCTCTCACTAGGACACGTCAAAACAGCGATTCTCTCAGGACCTAAAGACTGGTATTCAAATGTCGAACGAAGTGCCGGTTTTACGGATGCGTGTGTTAGTAAATCCTTAGACAAGCCAGATATTTTCTATGGGCTAGACACAACTTTTGAAAGTGGAAGAAAATTATTCCGTAAGGCAATTAAGAAAAACCCGACCGCAATATTTTGTGTCAATGATGCATTGGCACTTGGAGCGATAGAAGAAGCAACCTCAATGGGTTACTCAATTCCCCAAGACATCAGTTTCACGGGATTCGATGATGTTGAAGGCGCTATTAGCTCGCGAATTCCTCTGACAACCGTCTCTGTGCCACGAGAGTTTTTGGGTAAGGCTGCAGGACGTCTTTTTTGGTCTCGTATTGATGATCCCAGTGCTCCTCGTCAACGCATCGAAATTGCCACCAAACTCATCGTTAGAGAATCCACGCATAGAGTGAAAAAGTCGGGAAAGTCTAAATGAGCGACTTAGCAAAACGTTTTGCTACAAATCCAATTATTAGTCCTCGGGATGTAAAGCCAAGCCGAGAAGGCTTTGAAGTTGTGTGCACATTTAACCCTGGGGCTTTTGAATTCAATGGGCGTTTCGGACTCGTAGTCCGAGTTGCTGAACGTCGGACGACTGATAATGAATCAGTTGAATCTCTCTCAATATCTCGCAATGGGGAGATCGAATTTCAGAGCTTTTCCTTAACGGATCCTAAACTAAAGTCATTAGACTCTCGCAGCTTTATCTACAATGACACTGAATACATAACGACTCTCTCGCACTTTAGATTAGCGTGGAGTAGCGATGGAGAAAAATTTAGTGTCGAAGATTCACCGATACTCTCCGGATCATCTGATAACGAGTCATTCGGTATCGAGGACACGCGTGTCACAAAGATCGGAAGTGAATACTTTCTGACTTACACGGGTGTCTCTTCCAACGGCTATGGCGTGCAAATGAAAAGTACAACCGATTGGAAAACTTTCAAAGATTTCGGCACAGTCCTTCCACCATTTAATAAGGATGCCGTCCTATTCGATGAAAAAATCAACGGCAAATATCAAATGCTCCACCGCCCAACGGGTTCAGGTTTGGGTGGTCCCTATATTTGGAGTTCAACGTCGACAGATTTATTCCACTGGGGCCACCATGTTTGCGTCGCAACTACACGTCCGAATATGTGGGATAGCGCTCGAATTGGTGCTGGATCAGCTCCGATAAAGACAGAAGCGGGTTGGTTAGAGATTTATCACGGCGCTGAAGTTGTGCCAACTGGCCATACATATCGATTAGGTGCATTACTGCTTGATCTTGATGACCCTACTCGAGTCATTGCACGCTCTCAGGAACCAATAATGGAGCCACGCTCAAATTATGAAACCGATGGTTTCTACGGAAATGTCGTTTTCACTAACGGACAAATTGTTCAAGGAGATGAAATTCTCCTGTATTACGGAGCTGCAGATACTTACACCTGCGGAGCACGTTTTTCAATCAAAGAGATTCTTAACTCACTCAAGAGTTGAGATAGAGCAAACGATAGGACTCTCGCGACATACGTCGGTGTGAGTACATGAGGAAAAAGAAGGGTAATAAATGAACAAAAGCAAAAAATGGCTTGTAGGTAGTGTGGCGTTTGCACTTGCCTTCACACTGCAAGCTCCATTCGCACATTCTGCAACACCAACAGTTACGGTAGTAATGCCTACGCAATGGAAAGATGCTTTTGCACCTGAAATTGCAGCATTCAATAAGTCAAACACAACAGTTAATATCGAAGTTAACTGGGGTGGCGCACAAGATCAATTGATCGCAGCTAACAAGTCACCAGATATCATTAACACAGGTGACCTTTTCGTAGCAGCACAAAAGAATCTACTTTTGGATCTCACTCCATACATGGCAAAAGACAAGTCAATCAATAGCAAGGATTTCTATCCAGCTCTATTGAGTGCAGTCAAGTTTCAGGGCCGCCAACTAGCACTTCCATACCGATTCAACGTTGGTCTTTTGTATTACAACAAGACTCTTTTTGATGCAGCAGGACTTGCTTATCCAACAGCTAAATGGACACAAAAGAATCTCATAACAGCTGGTCAAAAATTGACAAAATCTTCTGGTACTACAGCAACCCAATGGGGAATCGGATCCACATTCGGTTGGTGGGGTGAATGGCTTATTCACGTTCGCCAATCTGGTGGAGACTGGCTACAAGATGGCGTTGTAGCACTCGATAGCCCAGAGGCGATCAAGGGTCTTACATTCTTCCGCGACAAAGTGAGCAAGTACGACATGTCTCCAGGACCAAAAGCTGACTCACTAGGTGGTTTCTCTGGTGGCAAGACTGGAATGGAATACGGCGGACACACAGGCAACTGGCCTGGCTACAACGCTGTTTCATCTCTTAAGTGGGATATCTCAGTTCTTCCACGAGGATCTAAGTCTTCAAAGGGTGCAGAGTTAGCTCTTGAAGCATGGGGAGTATCTGCTAAAACAGCTAATAAGCAAGCTGCTTATGAAGCCGTTAAGTTCCTGACTTCTGTTGCATTCCTAACAACACAGTGGACAGAATTGCGTCTACCTCCAACTCGTATCTCAGTTGCGAACGCTGCTCTGTCTGTACCAGTTGCAAAGCGCCCTTCACCACAGAACCTTGAAGCACTATTTGGTGGAATTGCAACAGGAATGACACTTCCTCGCACAATTCCATTTATCAAGGTGACTCAAGAAGTTGTGCAGCCAATCATCGACAAGATGCTAGAAGGCACATTGACACCACAAGAAGCAGGCGATCAGGCAACTGCAGCTGCAAATAAAGCACTATCAATTCTACAACCATAAAGTAAATAGTCCGGGATAAATGTGTTCAGGGGCGGCAACGCCCCTGAACACACCTCAATTTTAAAAGGAGAAAACTATGAGTGTTAAGAACCGTAAAGACACACGTAATTTCTTTGCCTTTGCCGGAATTTCAGTCATAGGTTTTCTTGCTTTCTATATATATCCAATTGTACGAACTATTTATTTGAGCTTTACAAATACCAGTATTATGGATCCGATTCACACCATGGTGGGATGGAAGAATTTTGAGCGTGCAATAAAATATGACGATGTGTTCCATCTAGCGCTAAAAAATACTTTTAAATACGCAATCTGCGTAGCTGCGTTGAAACTATTATTGGCCTTACTGGCAGCAATTCTTTTAAATAATAACCTCAAGGGAATAGGTGCCTTTAGAACGATCTTCTTTTTGCCATTCATTATTCCTACGTTCGCTGTCTCCTATGTATTCCGCTTCTTTTTCCATCCAGCAAATGGATTGGTTAATCAGTCTCTTGACAAAATTGGCGTGTCAGGAATTGGTTGGTATGCCGATTCAAAAACCGCTATGGCTACCTTAGTAATTTCGAGTTTATGGGGTTTCGGCGTTCCCATGCTTATTTTCTTAGCCGCCCTGCAGCAAGTGCCCAAGGAGCTTTATGAGGTTGCCAACCTTGATGGGGCTTCACGATGGCTCCAGTTTAGAGTGATCACTTTTCCAGCAATTAGCGCCGTGTTCCTCTTTAATGTGATTCTGTCGAGCGTAGATTCTTTAAAGAGCTTTGATCTAGCTTTTCTCATGGGCCACGGTGAAGGTTATCCAGCAAATTCCACTTTGCTCTATTCGGTATATCTCTTTAACCAGGCCTTCAAGAATCCTTGGAGCTTAGGTTACGCGTCGGCACTAGCCTTAATTTTCTTTGCAATTTTGCTGATTCTGACCGGAATCAACTTCCGTCTCGGCAAACTCTATGTAAAGAATGAGAATTAATATGAATCGCAAATCGCTCAAAGTAAAGATATTCCTATACTCCTGCTTAATTCTATTATCACTTAGTTTACTTCTACCATTGGCATCTTTGATACTTACTTCATTCAAGACATTCGATGAATCTGTCGGTGTCTATAAGTGGGTTCCAAATCAATTTAACTTTAATAATTATCGAGATGTGTTTGCACTTGAGGACTTCAATTACTGGACATATCTGCGGAATACTCTTCTAATTTTCGTACTCAAAGCGGTCGGAACTGTTCTTACGTGCACGCTAACCGCTTATGGTCTCGTGCGATTTAATGTCAAGTATCGAAATATAGTTTTCACCGTTTTACTGTCAGTCATTTTATTACCTGGTGAGCTTCTTGCAATTCCAATGTATCAAATGTATTTATCTGTCGGATGGTTTGATACCTACTATCCATTATTTACCGCCTGCTATTTCGGTACTGATGTATTTATGATTTTCATGTTTAGACAGTTTTTCATGTCCATTCCCAAAGAACTCTTTGAGGCTGCAGAGACAGACGGTGCCTCAGAATTTAAGATCTACTCACGCATCCTTCTCCCCCTTAGTCGTCCAGCCATCATGACGTGCCTGATTCTCTATTTCACTGGTACCTATAACGACCTTTACGGACCACTTATATACATCTCTTCACATGACAAATGGACTATGGCGCAGGGAATTAAATCGATTGAAGATATTTTCAATCTTGGCCCACGCGATTACATCGTGCCATGGAACCTTGTTTCCGCAGCTACTTTGCTCTCACTGATCCCCGTTCTACTTGTATTTGGTTTTGCGCAAAAACAGTTCATGGACAGCATGGCGCGCACTGGAATCAAGGGCTGAGGGCTGAATATGAACGTCCTGGAGCAGGGCGAATTTAGAATAGTTTTTAGTGATGGCGCAACACCTGGTTTTCATTTAGAGGTTCTGGAAAACGGCAAGTGGCGAATTGCCAGTGCAGCCAACAATGCCCTTGTTTCCGGTCCATCTTTTGACTTACGTCCTAGCGATATTCATATTTCAAAAGAAGGATTAAATCTTAACGGCATTAATACTCTTCATGGATATCGCTGGAGCGCACACATTCAACGTGCTGGAACGCAATGGATCAAAGTTGATATCACGATTGATTCAGAAGGTTTCACTCTTGGAAAAATTGGTGGAATAGAACCGGAAATTGTTTTGGACCTCGGTCTATTGCCACCGTATGAGCGCGGAGACCATGTGTGGTTCAAAGTCAATATAGATAACCCCACTAAATGGAATGACGAAGCTCGAAGCAATGACTTTCCAGCCACATATTTTTATGATCCTTACAGCCATAACGAGTTCCGCATGTTTTTTGATATGACATCTATGTCGTGGATGGGGCCAGACAATCTTGCCCGTTTCCGTGATCTACGATGTGGGTACAGACGTCGCTTTGACGGTCAGATACGGGCTGAGCTCGGCTTAATTGGTGAGACTCAATCAGGATTTGTTTTTCCTAAAGGTAAGCAAAAAATTGTTTACTACATTGGTGCTGCCCACCGTGAACATTTTCCAACCCCTCCCTCTGCCCGAGAAGAGTTAACCTCCTTAGTTCAAGCCGCACTCACCCTCCTTCCACATCCTTCAAAATTTCCCGAAGGTGCAACATCCTGGACTAAATTTGCACAAGGAGCTGCTATTGACTTGATGGATAGCGAGCATTCATGGAGCAGAGATAGTGATGGCGAGCACCTAATGGGTTATGTAGATGCTCGTTCTGATGCGTGGGAAAAGGCTATGAACGCACGTGGCCGTGACTGGGAAGGCACAGGTCCTTGCCTAGAGGCAGGGCTATGGATTCTTCACCCGCTACAAATATTGTCACAGTATCGCCCGGATTTACCTTTTGACGCTTTGCGCAAACGAGTGAACGAATTTACGCGCAGGAATATTCTTAGCTCAAAGAGTGATCTTTTCTCAGGTATTGCAGATAGACCCATGAATGTAGGTACGTGGCAATACATCTACATTATTGGTGAATGCTGGCGAATTTATAGTATGTCTAATGACAACGAAGTTCTTGAAAAAATTCTTCAAGAGATACATGCCGTGATGTTACCTATGGTTGTAAATACTGGTGGTGTTCTGCCCTTAGAATTTGACAAATCCACTTTAAGAAAAATCGGCTCTGGAGATGGTCACGCTATTGCAGGACTTTTCGCGCTATTAATGGTGGAGATAGCCGAATATACCTCTGATCAAATCTACTTAGAGCATGCAAAATCTGCCCTCATTACCTTATATAACTTGCCAATCAACACTATTACTCAAGAATCATTCTTAACAGCTCACGCAGCAGATGCCGCAGATCGACTATCTCGGATTGATCACGAAAATCATGAGTGGGCAGAAATGAGTCGCTATTTTTTAGCTCAGTCTTTAAGAATGATGTACTGGTACAACGATCGCACTAGTGCTCGAAACTCCATGGTGGAACAGCTTGGAATGTTTGTGGCCTGCGGAACAATTAACTATCCTGCATTTTTTGAAAATTTAGAGATGGATGCCCGAATTAGTGCCCTCCTAGATGTTGGTGTGTCGACTAAAGACTTGCTAAAAGTTTTAGACTACGGACGTCGAGTTAACTTTCACTTTTTTCCTCAAATACAGCCGGATTTATACGGCGAGATGCCGCTTCAATACATACCCTACGAAGAAGTTCCGGTTCTTGAGGGTGGATTAGAAAGTGATGGATTCATCGGCCAAGAGATTTATGGCTCTGGCTGGGTATTTAGAGCGCTACTCATGTGGGAAGCCATAGCGTTCTGTTCAAATAAAGAGCTGATGGTAGTAACCACCAACTCCTACCGCGAAAGTTCCACAGTTGAATTACTCATCTCAAACTCCACTGCGACCGTACAACAGGGGGAAATTTCCTTCCCCGGAGTAGGTGTAGGGCAGATTGCTTCCATATCCCTTTCTGTTGATGGTGAGACCGCGTTAGATTTCGAGATAACTTTCGGATCAACCATACCAATTGAGCTATCCCCTGACGAATATGCCTCAATTACATATAGGAATACTCATTGAAGACGACTTCAAGTATTTTTGCCAACAAAAAGTATCTGTCATCTCAAGAGCTCGAAGTTCTGATAAATCTTGATAGAGGTTGTGAAGTGCTTTCTATTAAGCATCTATCGAGTGACACTCAGCTTCTTTTCCAAGCACCGTGGGCTCCCCGTAGTGCACCGTGGGCTCAAACTTTTGGGGATTCAGGTTTAGATTGGATTTACGGCTACAACGGCGGATGGCAAATTCTGGCACCAAATATTTCAAGTAGTGACGAAGATGTAACGCAAAAAAAAATCTTTGGCGAATCAGCATTACTACCATGGGAATTGCGAGAATTATCCGTTAGCTCATTAACTGCAACCGTGAACCTTGTGTCGGCGCCATTGACAATTGAACGAAAGATAACTATTCAAAGTGAACGTCTCATCATCAATGAAAGGATCACAAACACTTCTCCAATTGAGCAGGAGTTTCGGTGGATGCACCATCCTGCCTTTGGCGCACCTTTTGTTGAACCCGGAGTGAGGGTTTTATCTGGTGCACGTAAAGTAATTTTTGACCCAGACCGAGAGCCATTTTCTGCTAATCATGAGATCTGCGATCTTATTGATATGCGGTCGTTTGAAGCAGATTTAGATTTGTCTATTATCCCAACTGATTCTCGTGACATTTTTGCGACACTTGCAGATTTCGAACATGGATATTTCGCGCTGATAAATGAGCGAATCGATTTAGGGGTAATTGTTGAGTGGGATAAAGAGATATATCCCTATGCCTGGTTCTGGCAAGACTTGCAGAAAAATCCTGATTTTCCTTGGTTTGGAAGGGCTTATGTCACCGCGATAGAACCATCCTGCGCAATTCCGGGACGGGGAAAATGTGGTGACTATCAACGAAACGAGGCGATCGTGCTGCAGCCTTTCAACAGTAGCTCTACAGAGATCTCTCTGACTATATTCCAAAACGTAAGTGAGAACACCCGAGTCGAAGAAATTTTAGGCCGCACAATTAACCAACCAAAGGAGAAATCATGAAATCGATATCCCGCCGTAATCTGATAATTGGTGCAGTTGCACTGGCACCTGCTGCCTGGTTGGCAAAACATTTTGGAACTGGTGGTGCTAGTTCTGTCGCTTCTGCTACCTCAGCAAAAATAGATGGAATGCCAATTAATCAAATATCCGGAATCTTGATCGACTGGAAAGCCCGTGCTGCTTCAACATATAAATTGCTCTTTGATTTCAAAGCTAAAGGCCAGCACCTTCCTGTTATTTGGGTTGACACAGAACGTCGTAACTACAACTTCGACATGTTTGCTCTTCCGGCATATTTAGGTGACTATCGTCAGAATCCGGCACATATGGGATCCCATGAATCTCTCTCTGGAGTTGGCGCAGTGCTCGGCGCTTCACTAGCTGGCATCGATATGGCCAACTATGAGGGGCGCGATTTCGTTGTTGAATGCTTGGGCTATCATCAACAAAACCGTGTAGCTAAAATTCTCTTTAATCAAACTGCTGATAGCGGAAGTGAATCTTCTTTCTGGTACATGATTTATCCAAATATCGCTTTCTACGCGATTAATGGCATGTATCCAAAGCAGAGTATGTTTAATCAAGTTTCCCGTGAAATAGCCGATGAATTGCTACAAATGCTTGACCACCTCAAAACCATCGAAGGTGAATTTACGTTCGAATTTTCAGGTTATAACTTCCTCAATAAGGAAGGCGTCTACGGATCTCATACCGAACCAGATGCCTCGGCTGGGGTGGCGTGGATTCTTTATATAGCCTACTCCCGATTTGGGGATCAAAAATACTTTGATGGCGCTAAAAGATGCTTAGACTATTTAGAAAAACGTACAGTGGATGAAAATCCCTTCTATGAAATCCTTCTTGCATACGGCGTCATTATCGCTGCACGAATGAACAAAGTCGAAGGTACAAAATATGATGTTGCAAAGTTATTTAGTTGGATCTTTGATGACTTTTCAGATGCACGCGCCGGATGGGGAATTATCTCCGATCTCTGGGGATTGACCGAAGTTCATGGCTTACAGGGAAGTGTCAGCGATTCAGGAGGATATGCATTTACCTTTAACTCCTTTAATGCAATAGCTGCTCTAGCTCCACTTCCAATCTATTCACCTGAATACACGCATTTGATCGGTAAGTGGCTTTATAACGCCACGTTGTCGGCCAGACTCTTTTATCCAGATCAAGTACCGGCCGAAAATCAGAGTCAACCTGAACTCATGAACACATATGGTGGAGCTCTAGCCTACGAAGGAATTCGTAAAGAATGGGCCTTTACCATTCCATTTGCTACCGCTGATTCGCGACGCAATACATGGGCCGAGACAGATTTAGGAGTCTACGGTTCAAGTTTGGTTGGGGTTCTGGCTGGACTTATTCATCATGTTGAGGACTCAGGAGTTATTGTCTTTGAAATCTCTAAAACTGATTTCTTTGCTTTACAACCAAATCCTGTTTATCTTGCATACAATCCGAACAAAACAAGTGTTACTTATGCTGGCGTAGAACTCTCCTCGGGAGATTCTGTTCTTTCTTAAACGCGATTTAGAATTGAACCACTAGCCCGTTCGTGAATGCCGCGACCATTTTCGTCGTATGTCACTGCAGTCACCACTAAAACTAGAAGGCTCGTTCGAACTAAGACCTGCAGTGGTCGCAATTCTCCCCCATCGCTAAATCTGACTACCTTGATTCCAAAGAGCTTCTGACCTAATGAGGCGCCTTGAAGAATGGTCAGCACAAGGACTTCACCGTAAAACAGCGCCAAAATACTTGGGGATCGCTCTGGGCCCATCTGCCCGATTCCGCCTGAGACGGCCGAGATAACGGCATAGCAGGCCAGCCAATCGATAGTTATCGCTGCCAGACGTCGACCTAAACTCACCCGCTCATTCATGGCCTCAGCCTAACGCCTCTGAATTATTAACATGGCCGTAACAGGGCGGTTATGCCAATTAGGCCCCAGGACCATATTCTTGCGCCTAAGCAGAACGTCTCAATGATGAGAAATCTGCACGGATACACGATCTTTGTATCACATGTGAATTGGGAGAAGCATGTTTAAGAATTCAGCAGAAATATTTGCCTATATTAAAAAGGAAGACATCAAGTTAGTCGATGTTCGATTTACTGATCTTCCAGGAATTCAGCACCACTTTAATGTTCCAGTCGAATCATTCGATGAAGCCGTATTTACTGATGGCCTAATGTTTGATGGCTCATCTATCCGTGGATTCCAGTCAATTCACGAATCAGATATGAAACTACTTCCTGTACCAGAGTCTGCCTACCTTGATCCATACCGCAAGGAAAAAACTCTGATTATTCTCTTCTCAGTTCATAATCCAGTTGATAACTCACCTTATAGCCGCGATCCACGTGGAGTCGTTGCTAAGGCAGTTGACTTCATGCGCGCACAAGGAATTGCAGATACTGCATTCTTTGCACCAGAGGCTGAGTTCTATGTCTTTGATCGCGTTCGCTTTAAGACTGATATCAACACTGCTTATCATGAGATTGATTCTTACGAGGGTGCTTGGAATACAGGAATTAAGGAAGACGCCGATGGAACTCCAAACCGTGGATACCGCACGCGTGTTAAGGGCGGATATTTCCCAGTATCACCAACTGATCAATTTGCAGATCTTCGCGATGAAATGGTTATGCAACTAGGCAAGGTCGGTTTACTTGTTGAACGCTCACACCACGAAGTTGGAACTGCAGGCCAAATGGAGATTAACTACCGCTTCACCGATATTTTGCATGCAGGTGATGACATCATGAAGTTCAAATATGTTGTTCGTAACACTGCATGGCAAGGTGGCAAGACTGCAACATTTATGCCAAAGCCACTCTTTGGAGATAACGGTTCAGGTATGCACGTTCACCAATCACTCTGGAAAGATGGCGTTCCATTGTTCTTCGGTGAGGGTTACGGTGATTTGTCAGAGATGGCTCGCCACTACATCGGCGGACTTCTCAAGCACGCACCATCACTTCTTGCATTTACTAACCCAACAGTTAACTCATACCGACGCTTAGTTCCTGGTTATGAAGCACCTGTAAATCTTGTGTACTCAGCACGTAACCGTTCGGCTTGTATCCGTATCCCAATTACAGGATCCAATCCAAAGGCAAAGCGCATTGAGTTCCGTTGCCCAGATCCATC
>CAFARE010000005.1_pt1 | contig 39351 bp, 41 predicted proteins | sample 7267901 | NCBI WGS metagenome assembly CAFARE01 (sample SAMEA6814012, study PRJEB35770) | freshwater metagenome | biome: Freshwater; feature: Freshwater reservoir; material: water | place: Czech Republic | collected 2016-04-20 | depth 30m m
AAACGATTACGAGGTTGTTTGGGCTGCTGCTGGACATCCCCATGCGGTGTATCCAACATCATTTGCTGAGTTACTCGAATGCACGGGGGCAAAACCTATGGTTGTAGGCGACTAAGTATGAATACCCTTGGGATGATAGCCATCGTGATCGATGAATATGATTTGGCAATTTCACATTACGTAAATGATTTGGGCTTTGAGTTGATAGAAGATAAAGAAATGACACCAGAGAAAAGATGGGTTGTTGTATCTCCTAGTAAGGATGGAGCCAAAATACTGTTGGCAAAAGCCGCTAACGACAAACAGAAGTTAGCTATAGGAAATTCGACTGGTGGCCGCGTGGGGTTTTTCTTGTACACCACAAACTTTTCCGAAACCTTCCAAGCCTATAATTCACGTGGAATTGAATTCATCGAAACCCCTCGCAAAGAGCCGTATGGCCGAGTTGTTGTATTCCTAGACAAATACGGAAATAAATGGGATTTAATTGAGAAGACATACGATGCGCGCTAAATCCTTCTTTTTTGTTTCAGAATTTGCAGACAGAGTCTCCCGTGGTGATTGGAGAGTAGATACATGAAATCAAAAATATTTGAATGGCTTGGAGTTGCAACTGCCATTGTATATTCACTCCTAGTTGCTGCAAATATCGGAGCTGAGTTTATTGGTTTTTCTCTTTTACTTACTTCCTCGGCTCTAATTGGTACATGGGCATTTTTAGGCAAACATAAAGGAATTCTATTTCTGCAATTCTTTTATGCTGCAGCAGGAATCATCGGAATGATTCGCTGGTTTTAAATGATCGTTGCCTACTTTTGGAAAATAACTCCTAGCCGTATTCCATTTGCTCTTATCGCCATGGCCATGGATCGATTTGTTCTGCGTTCCTCTTCAAACGTCGGATTCTTTAAATCACTGGGGACTGGCAAAGGCGAGACTTTTACTCCTGCCGATGCAAACGCTCTACGGTGGGGATTAATCGCTGAAGTTAAGGATTTAGATAGCTTCGATCAATCATTTGTGATCAAGCAGTGGCGTAAAAATAGCGTGAGTGAATTTCGCGCAGTGATCGAACCGATTGCATCCCATGGCAAATGGGCTGGCAAAGAACCATTCTCGCCGTCGGTGCAAAACTGGGATGGTCAGGTGATTGCAATCACGCGAGCACGAATTGCATGGCTGCAAAATATGCGTTTTTGGCGCGCAGTTCCTCCAGTAACGGCTTCACTGAAGTCGGCTCCAGGATTAATTGCTGCTATTGGGATTGGAGAAGCGCCCATCGGCTTGCAAGGAACTTTTTCCATCTGGCAATCCCCTGCGGCATTGCGTGATTTTGCCTATCGTGGTCAAGCCCATACTCAGGCAATAGCTGCAACTGCCACGTACAAATGGTATTCAGAGGAGCTTTTTTCACGTTTTGCTGTGCGAGATCTGCGTGGCTCAATTAATGACTAAGCCCTGAGATAGGGCAGACTTACATCTATGTCGATTCGTAATTACTCTCCACGTCGCAACAACCGCGGACGAGTTTCTCCGGCGATGAATGCAATGCTCACTACTGTTTTGGCAATTGCAATTCTGCTTCAGATCGCTTACCCACTGTTGCATGGTGACACTTTGCGCATAGTCACAATTGCAATCGTCTACTGGGGTGCAGCCGCAATGTGTCTGCATGCCCTATTAGCCTATGGCTCACGGTACGCCCTGACCTATGCAGGCTTTACTTTCTTTTTCGCACTCTTCATCGAAAGTATCGGAGTGGCAACATCATGGCCATTTGGGGAATATGCATACTCGACCGATCTGGGTTTTAAAATTTTTTCAGTCCCACTTGTTGTTCCATTTGCTTGGATCATGATTGCCCACCCAGTATTAGTTATCTCAAGAAGAATCGCTGGTAACTGGGTCTTTCTTTACGGCGGAATTGCAATGGCGGCATGGGATTTATTTCTAGATCCGTTAATGGTCAGCTCCGGGCGATGGACATGGAAAGTAACTGGGGCTCATGTCCCCTTTCAACCTGAAATTCCTCTGTCAAATACTTTTGGCTGGCTATTAACTGGCATGGGCCTTATAGCAATTTTGCATCTCATGCTCCCACGCGATCGACGCAAGATTGCAGCAACTTTTTCTGCAGTGGACATTTTTATCGCATGGACTTTGTTTTCCGGCTTTATTGGGAACCTGTTCTTTTTCCACCGCCCAGGTATTGCCTTCTTTGCAGGAGCAATATTTGGCGCCGTAACACTCCCCTACTTCTTTGCCAGATGGTTGGGACGGCCATAAATTTTTATGTATCTACTCATTTCCCTAACAGTAATAATTATCACTCTGATTTGCCTCATTAATTTTCTTACTATTTGTGAGCCAGCGACTAGCTCCTTGATTGAAGAATCTATAAGTGTGCTGATTCCAGTGCGCAACGAAGAGCACAATATCCATGAGTTAGTAGCAACCCTTAAGTCACAAACTCACTTGGCTCATGTTGAGTTTATTTTTCTAGATGATAATTCAGAGGATTCAACGCTTCGTTTGCTTGAAAGCGAGTTAGTTGGATTAGATAATTTCACGATTATTAAAGGCGCCCCTCTGCCAGAGGGCTGGATTGGTAAGACATGGGCGCTGCATCAACTACTGCAGGCTTCAACTGGTCAAGTCATAGTCTCAATAGATGCCGATGTTCGTATTTCCTCTGATGCAATCAGCCGCTCAGTTGCAACGTTAATCCAGCAAGGCTTAGATTTTCTATCACCCTATCCGCGTCAAGTAACTATAGGTTTTGCTGAACGATTGATACAGCCATTATTGCAATGGTCATGGATGGCAACGCTTCCACTTTCTATTGCTAAGAACTCCTCGCGACCTTCAATGGCCGTTGCTAATGGACAATTCTTCATCGTTCGTAGATCTGCGCTAGTGCAGGCAGGTGGCTATCAATCAGTTAAGTCAGATGTTCTCGACGATGTCTTTTTAGCCCGTAATTTAATTAGAACTAATTCACATGGAACCGTCATTAATGGGGCTTCAGTTGCTTCCTGCCGCATGTATTCATCATGGAATCAAATTGAAAATGGGTACGCCAAGTCACTCAACCGTGCCTTTGGTTCATATCTTGGCGCGATTTTTGCGATTGTATTTCTCTTTCTTACGGGCATCTCACCTATCGTGCTTGCACTCAGTGGAGAACAATGGGGTTGGGTCTTGTACTTCTTAGTTGTTATCACTCGCATGATGAGCGCATTGAAAAGTAGAGGTCGAATCTTTGATTCGCTCGTACATCCACTTTCATCTATGGTTCTTATTTATCTCATTGTGTATTCATGGTTAATGCGTGGAACTATTCAATGGAAGGGCCGCACTGTATGAAAATCGTAGTCATCGGTGCTGGTATGGGCGGCATGACTGCTGCAGGTCGCTTAGCGCGCAGCGGACATGATGTGACGCTGTATGAAGCCAGCGATACCTACGGCGGCAAACTTCGCACTGAATGGATTGGTAAATCAGCTTTCGATACCGGACCATCACTCCTGACCCTTCCAGCAGTCTATAAAGATTTCTTTATTAGAACCGGCAAGCCTTTAGGTCTCTTGTGTGAAATTACACCAGTTGATCCCTCATTTGATTATCGATTCACCGACGGTACGCGCGTCAAGTTTGCAAACTTGTCCCACTTTCACACGTTGAATGCGATTAGAAGCGCCTACGGTGATGAAGTTGCCGGGCAATGGGATCAACTCATGCGTAGAGCTGGCAAAATGTGGGACGTCTCGCGTGAGCCGTTCGTTGAGTCCGAACTGCGTTCACCACTTTCCCTACTGAAGCGCGCGAGCATTTTCAAGGATATTTTCACAATCGCCCCATGGAAATCTTTAAGACAACTAGCCGAAGAGCTTTTACCCGATCAGCATCTGCGCTTTATTTTAGATCGCTATGCAACATATAGCGGCTCTGATCCGCGCAAAGCACCAGCTGTGCTTGCGACAATCGCCTTTGTCGAAGAGAGTTTCGGAGCTTGGCATATTAGAGGCGGACTTGGCACGCTTGCCACATTAGTGCACCAGCGTTGCGTAGATGTAGGCGTAGATTTTCACTTCAACTCTTATGTTCAAGAAATTAATACTAGTAAGGGCCGTGCCACAGGCATCACTCTTGCCGATGGCAGTTTTGTGGCCGCCGATGCCGTCGTAACTAATTCTGATGCCTCGATTACTTACAACCATTTGATTAAAGGAAATCAAAGCTCACTCCGAAAAGTTAGAAAAAATCTTAAAGCTGCAGACCCCTCCATCGCTGGCTTTACTGTGCTTCTTGGGCTTCGAAAAGATGAATCTGAGAAGCTTGAGCATCACACTGTGCTCTTCCCAGAAGATTATGATGCTGAATTTAATGCAATTTTCTCGAGCAAAACCCCTGTAGAAAAACCAACAATCTATATCTGCGCTCCGCACGATGACGCTATGACTAAAGATGAGACTCTTGAGAGCTGGTCAATATTGGTTAATGCTCCGCACCATGGAGCCAATGGTTTTGATTGGAGTAATGAAGATTTCAATCGTGCTTATGCTAATTCAATAATCGATCAGATTGAAGAACGTGGAATTCCCGTGCGCACACGACTTGAAACCTTTTTATTTAGAACTCCGGCTGATCTAGAAAAATCTGTTCACGCTCCGGGGGGCTCGATTTATGGAACATCAAGCAACGGGGCTCGTGCAGCTTTCATGCGCGCCAAGAATCGATCTCCTATTAAAAATCTTTATTGCGTAGGAGGCTCAGCGCATCCCGGTGGCGGATTACCTTTAGTCGGGATGAGTGGTGAAATCGTTGCTAACGCAATTGGACGCGTGCGTAACGAATAACCATCAAAAAACTAATTATCTGAATAAGCAAGTAGATGCACGCTACATATAGAACGCCTGGAATGTTGAGTAGTTCTAGTATCAAAATAATAAAGATAAAACTAGCCCGCATAGGACGTTCAGCGGGTGTGACTACTCCGATATCTGAAATTCCAAGCGATACAAGCTTTGCACGCGCATACTCTTGAAAAGCAGAAATACTCCATAGGCAAATCGCTAGCCAGGCTGGTATGCCAATTGTGTATAACCCAAATAGCCAAAACGCCTCACTGATGCGATCAACAACTGAATCAAGTGTTGCACCCCAGGCGCTGTCACGTTTTTGAAAAATTGCGACACTGCCATCAATGCCATCGCAAAATAGAGAAAAAACTAAGAATAGAACGGCCCACCAGGTTGAGGCCGTCAATGCCGTCATGGCAGCACTAAGTAGACCAAGAAGAGTTAATACATTAGGAGAAATTCTAAGCAACGTTGCAACTAATCCAAAGCGATAGGAAATTTTCAACCAGCCCGCAACGACGCCAGTGATCGCTGCATCACCATGAAGTGAGCTCCACTTTGTATAAAACTCTTCTTTAGTTAGCACTGTTGAGGTTTCCGTAAATCTCTAGGGTGGCAGTTGCATTATTCATAGTATAGAAGTGGAGGCTAGGTGCGCCAGCGGTTAGCAAATCCTCACACAATTGACTGGCCAGCTCGATTCCCAGTTGATGCACCGCTATCGGATCATTCTCAACTGCCCCAAAACTTTTAGCCACATCAGATGGAATGGGTGTGCCACCAAGCTCTGCCATACGTTGCAACTGTTTAACGTTTGTAATGGGAAGAATTCCAGGAATAATCGGCAGCGATGATCCCCGAGCTTGAAGACCATCAACTAATTGTTCGTACTTTGAGACTTCAAAGAAAAACTGAGTGGTTGCAAATTGCGCACCAAGAAACTCTTTGCGCAAAAGTACATCTATATCCTTTTTTGAATCTCCATCAGAGCCGGGATGTCCATCGGGAAATGCAGCAACACCAATATCGAATTCGCCAAATTCATGAATGAGTTGAACAAGTTCATCGGCATGGGTAAATCCATCAGATGTCGGTGTCCAAGGTGCACGTGGCCCTCCAACAGGATCTCCGCGAAGCGCCAAAATTCCTTTGATTCCGGCGGCTTTGTACATGTGAAGAATTGAGATGAGCTCCTGGCGACTTGAACCCACGCAGGTTAAATGTGCAACAGTTGGAAAGTTTGTTCGGTGCGTCACTTCTTCAGTGACACCTATCGTTCTATTGCGAGTCGAACCTCCAGCGCCATAGGTCACCGAAACAAAGGTTGGATTGATCCTCTTGAGGCTTTCTAGGGCGTCCCACAAGCGAGCTTCTCCTTCGCCATCTTTTGGCGGGAAAAACTCCAACGAATACGAAGTGCGAACAACCACTGAGTGAGGGTACCGTTACGGGGTGAGTTCACTAGCCAAGAGCGAATTGCAAGAGATTCGCGACGCCGTTGATATAGAACTCGGTACGTTCCTAAAGGCGCAGAGTGATTTTCTTGACTCAATATCTAGTGATTTGAAACCTGTATCTCAAGCCTTATCCTCATTTGTCCTTGATAGTGGAAAACGTTTACGCCCATTATTTGCCTATACCGGCTTTATCAGTACTGGCGATGACATCTCTGCTCCGATCATTAAAGCCGCAGCCAGTCTGGAACTGTTGCAGGCATGTGCACTCATCCACGACGACCTAATGGATGGTTCTGATACACGCCGTGGAAAACCTTCGATTCATCGTCACTTTGAATCCATACACGTTCAAGATGAGTTAGAGGGATTTGCGCCAGCATATGGTTTAGCTGCAGCAGTCCTGTTGGGCGATCTCGCACTGGTCTGGTCGAATCAGATGTTAAATGAGTCTGGACTTTCGTCGCAACAAGTTCGGGATGTTCTACCGATTCATGATGAAATGCGTGTTGAATTAATGGCCGGACAATTTCTAGATATTCATGAACAGACCCAAAAGAACACTAATTTAGATCGCTCTATTAAGATTGCCCGATATAAATCTGGTAAGTACACAATCGAGCGCCCATTACATATTGGTGCTGCACTTTCGGGTAAGAAATCATCAGAGCTGATGTCCACGTTATCTGGCTACGGACTACCACTCGGGGAAGCCTTCCAATATAGAGATGACTTGTTAGGTGTTTTTGGAGATTCAAGTGTGACTGGAAAGCCTACGGGAGATGATTTACGCGAAGGTAAGCGGACGGTTTTAATTGCTCTTACCGATGCGCGCTCAACAGATGCGATGCGCGAGACAAGTCGTAAATACTTTGGTGCGCCAGATCTAGACGATAAAGGTGTCAGTATTTTGCAAGACATGATTGTAACGTCAGGGGCTAAAGATGCCCTGGAAATAATGATCGATAATTTAACGAATGAGTCCTTGAATGCCATTGAAGCTCCTGAAATCAATGACAAGGGACGTTCTTTACTAACCGAATTGGCAAAAATTGCTACCAAAAGGAATACATAAATGGTCGCTCGTGTAAAAGGTCCTACTGATCACGTTGTAATTGTCGGAGCTGGCCTGGCGGGCCTTAGCGCCGCTCTGCGATTAGCAGGTGCTGGAAGAAAAGTTACAGTCATAGAGCGTGAATCAGTTCCTGGTGGACGCAATGGATTGCTCAATCATCAAGGTTACGCCTTTGATACAGGTCCTTCAGTTTTAACAATGCCTTCACTGATTCAAGATGCATTTAGTTGTGTTGGCGAAGACATGAATGACTGGCTAGAACTCATGCCGGTCTCCCCTTTGTATCGCGCCTTCTATCACGATGGTTCACAAATCGATGTGCATGCAGATACCCATGAAATGGAGGCTGAGATTGCCGCCAAAGTCAGCTCAGCTGAGGCTGCTGGGTATCGTAAATACGTAGAGTTTGTTACAAAACTGTATAAGTATGAGATGAATGATTTTATTGATAGAAATATTGATAGCCCTTTGAATTTGTTAACTCCTAACCTTGCTCGATTAATTGCGATAGGTGGTTTCCGTCGCTTATCACCAAAGGTAAATCAATTTATGAAAGACCCTCGACTGCAAAAGGTCTACTCATTTCAAGCTATGTATGCAGGAGTAAGTCCACAACAAGCCCTTGCCATTTATGCCGTTATTGCTTACATGGACTCAGTCAATGGTGTTTTCTTTCCTAAAGGTGGAATGCACGCAGTCCCACGCGCAATGGCTGCCGCTGCGCACAAGCATGGTGTCGAATTTAAGTACAGCACCACAGTTTCTACAATTGAAGTAACAAATGGTCGGGCTAAAGCTGTTCTGACCGAAGATGGTCAGCGAATTGAATGTGACGCAGTAGTGCTTAATCCAGATCTTCCAGTTGCTTGGCGTGATTTATTAGGCAAGACGCCGCTTTCTGTTAAACGCTTAAATTACTCACCTTCATGCGTGACTTTGCTAGTTGGATCATCGAAAAAATTTGACTTTGCTGCCCACCACAATATTCACTTTGGTGAGTCGTGGGATGGCGTTTTTGATGAACTAATCAAACAAAAGAAACTCATGAGTGATCCAAGTGTTTTAGTCACAGTCCCTAGTCACGATGATCCAACTTTGGCTCCACCTGGAAAGCATTCGTATTACATTCTCTTTCCAACACCTAACTTGGATGCAGATATCGATTGGACGAAACAGGCCGCACCCTATCGAGATCACATGATCCAAACATTAGAAAAACGTGGATACACCGGCTTCGAAGATGCCATTGAGACAGAGGTCCTAACGACACCGCTTGATTGGCAGGCACAAGGGATGGAGCGCGGAGCACCTTTTGCAAGCGCACACACATTTTTCCAGACCGGACCATTTCGTCCGCGCAACATGGCAGCGGGAATTGAAAACGTTGTATTTGCAGGATCTGGAACTCAACCTGGAGTTGGCGTTCCCATGGTCTTAATCTCTGGTCGTTTGGCTGCCGAACGCATTGTTGGTCCAGTTAAGTAAATGGATCAACTCGAAGCCTCGTACGCAGAGTGCAAAAGATTAAATTCATTGCACGGTAAGACGTATTACTTAGCTACCTTGCTATTGCCGAAATCAAAGCGAAAATTTGTTCATGCACTCTATGGTTTTGCACGTTATGCCGATGAAATAGTCGATGACTTAGAGTCGACATTGAGTGTGCAAGAAAAAGCCGAAGCCTTGAATGCTTGGGGTTCGAATATTCTGAGGGATTTGAAAACCGGATCTAGCAATGATGCTGTAGGTCGCGCCCTTATCGATACTGTAAATACATTCGCAATCCCTCACGAGCATTTTGAAGCATTTCTGCACTCTATGACCATGGATCTGACTGTGCAGGAGTACCAAACGTATGAAGATTTGTTGGAATACGTTTATGGCTCGGCTGCAGTTATTGGCTTAGAAATGGTGCCCGTGCTAGGCGTGCTCAATGACGGCGCTTACGAATGTGCTGAAAAACTAGGAATTGCCTTTCAGTTAGCTAACTTCATCCGCGATGTAGGAGAGGATTTAGATCGAGGCCGAATATATCTACCGATTACTGAGCTGGCAGAGCATGGAGTTACGAGAGAGATGTTGGAAGCGCGCGAATTAACGCCGCAAATAGTGAGTGCGTTAAAGTTTCAAATATCCCGCGTACGGCAACTTCAACGTGAAGCTACACCCGGAATTAAATTACTCTCCCCCAGTAGCCGCCCATGCATCCAGGCCGCAAGTGAGCTTTATTGTGGAATCGTTGATGAAGTTGAAAATATTGGTTATGACATCTTCAACAAGCGGGCAAAAACGTCAACTGCACGCAGATTAAGAGTATTTATCTCGGCTTACGTGAAACGTCTTGTCGTATCCAATTAGACATCACTCCAAGAACTAAGGCAAAGCCAAAAAGTAAGTCTTCACATGGAGCAGATGCGATACGAATTCCAATAATCGTATCTGGGCTATACATGACTATATTTCGAGAAGTTAGCCACCAGTTAGTAAGTAGTTGGAAGCCAAGAATAATCGCATAAGACGACCAAAATACTTTTCGCTTGAGCAGTTTCGTGGTGAAGAGAAAAAGATCCAAACTTATGGCGGTGGCAACAGCAACTATGGCCAATTGTGTATAGCTCATAGTGGCCAGTCCGTCTTAGTTTTACGAACAGCTTCAATTGTCATAAGTGCTGCTATTGGTACGACAATGAAGAACAAGTACTCCTCTAGTGGAATACTCCACGGACCATAGATTCCAACAATCTGATCTTTATCGAAAAACCAGTGGCCCTGCGAAATCGCATATTTATCCCATGCGATAAAGAGAAATGCCACGGGAATAATTGCTATGACCATTCGCTTGAACTGCCTGAGTACATGAACTTTTAAGAAAACTTCCAGCCAAAATGAACCGATAACTGTGAAGACAATCATCGCCATATACCCATACTTTTGCACGAGATAACGCTACTCTAGGAACTACGGGAGCCGCTGAAGGCTGAGAGGGTTTGAGATTCAAACCGACCGATTGACCCGTCCGATAATGCGGACGCGGAAAGGACTATAGATGTCATCCATCGTTTTTACAGCCTGGGGTTATGAAGTTTCCTATCTCGAATTAATCTCAGCGGTTACATCATTTGTTGGCGTATGGCTCGGTACAACAGGTAAGCGAATAACATGGCCATGGTGGGCTTTGAGTAGCGCGCTTTACATGGTTTTCTTTTATCAAGTCGATCTATTTGCCAGCGCTGTGCTACAAATAGTTTTTATTCTTGCCGCTGTATGGGGTTGGCGTGGTTGGGCCCCAACCGGTGCAGTTCCAGGATCACTGACGAATCAGGCGCGGATGTATTACGCACTCGGGACTTTAATTGCAGTAATTGCTCTCACTCCATTGCTCTCACATGTTGGAGCCGCGGCAACGTGGTCAGATGCATTCTTACTTATCGGAAGCCTTGTTGCTCAAATATTGATGGTCTATGAAAAAGTTGAGTCGTGGATTCTCTGGCTCATTGTTGATGCAGCCGGAACAATTGAATATGCTGCGCTGGGGTATTGGTTCACCGCAGTTTTATATGCTGCTTTTACTATTATTGCTATTCTAGGTTGGAAGCGTTGGCATGACACTTATAGCAATTGATGGTCCAGCTGGGGCTGGTAAAACCACCTTAGCTGCGAAATTGCTTGAAGAATTCTCTGCTACTCAAACCGTGGCCGTTATTCATATGGATGATCTTTACAATGGTTGGACTGATGCTCTCGGTGATGAACTGAGCCAAAAATTGGGTCAGATAGTACGGCAATACAGCCTGGGTAGAGTTTTTGAAATTGAGATATTTGATTGGAGCTCCATGAAATTCGTTGGGGTTCAAAGAATTCAACCCACTGATGTCCTCATTCTTGAAGGAGTAGGTGCTGCACAAAAAATAGTTCGGGATGCAGACGCCATAACGTATTGGTTGGATATCGAACCAGCTATTGGTCTCGAACGTGTTTTAGCCCGCGATGGTCAAGAAATTGAAGTTTTTATGCACCAATGGCAACTCGATCAAGAAATCCATTTTGTGCGAGATAAGACACGCGAAAACGCGCAACACATTCAAAGTTCATGAGGCGATAAGCCCTAAAATCCATCATATGTCAGATCTAACGGGAGAAATCATTGATAACCGCTATCAATTGATTCGTCAGATTGCCAATGGTGGAATGGCTTCAATTTATGAAGCTTTAGATACTCGACTAGATCGAAAAGTTGCAGTTAAAATAATGCATCCTCATCTAGCCCAAGATGACGCATTTGTTAGTCGCTTCATTCGTGAAGCTAAAGCTGCTGCAGCTCTTTCGCATCCAAATATTGTTGCGGTACAAGATCAGGGATGGAATCAAAACGGGGTACCTGCAGTTTTCTTGGTAATGGAGTTGATTGAAGGTCATACGCTTCGTGAGTACCTGAATGAGCGTGGCCGATTTGAAATAAAAGATGCGATAAATTATTTAACTCCGATTCTTAGTGCCCTTTCTGCAGCTCATGCCTTGGGAATTGTTCACAGAGATATCAAGCCGGAAAATATTCTGATCTCTAAAGAAGGCCGGATTAAGATTGCCGACTTTGGTCTTGCTCGCGGAGAATTAATTGGTTCAACAATGACAGCCGAGTCCAGCGTAATTCTTGGTTCAGTTTCATACCTTTCTCCCGAGCAAGTTCAGCGGGGAGTTGCAGATTCTAGAAGCGATGTCTATGCAGTTGGAATCGTTGCATTCGAAATGTTAACGGGTGAAAAGCCTTTTATTGGCGACTCCCCTATTCAAATCGCATACATGCATGTAAATCAAGATATTCCTGCACTTCGATCAAAACGCAAAGAAATTCCAGAGGCCCTAGATTCTTTGATTTCTCGAGCCACTGATCGTGATCCTGATAAGCGCCCACGAAATGCTGGCGAATTTTTAGCCTCTCTTGAGGCAATCTCAATCGATCTTGATCCCAAGAAGAATCAACTCAAGCTTGATTTAGATTTACCTGTGGAACCCATACGTGAAAAACCACGTGGGAAAGTGAAGAAAATTGTTGAAGAGGTCATTGAGAAAACAACTGAAGTAATTGAGGATACAAAAACACTTAAGCGATCTGAGGAAAAGAAGCATAAGTCCAGTAAACGAGTACGCCGAAATCGCAAAGTTGCAGTAGTTCTGGCAATTGTCCTTGGTTTTGGTGGCTGGTACACATTAATTGGCCCAGGTTCACGAATTGTTGTGCCTTCTACTGTGGGTGGAAGTTATAACGATGCTCTGACAGCCTTTAATCCACTGGGTATAACAAATGTCATTGTTCAAAAACGTTTTGATGAAGAAATATCCAAGGGAACTATTATCGAATCAATTCCTCCCGGTGGCGGACGAATTGATAGTGGTGGTTCTGTGACTTTAATTATTTCAAAGGGTCCAGAGCGTTACACCATCCCTGCCCTGAAAGGCCTGACTCCTGGGGCAGCAAAGAGTGCCATTGAAAAATATCCACTTGCTTTCGGAAAAGTAATCGAAGAGTTCAACTCTAATATCCCCAAAGGTTTTGTAATCACTTCTACACCTGTCGCAGGTTCACAGGTAAAGCGTGATTCAGTAGTAAATATTGTGGTGAGTAAGGGAGTTGAAACAATCCCTGTTGTCTCCTACATTGGCAAAAGTGGAGAACAAGCATTAAATGAATTAACGAGCGCAGGATTTAACGTTCAAAGCACTTTCGCATTCGATGAAAAGGTGCTTGCTGGTGCAGTGATCTCGCAATCCCCTGCAGGAGATACCTCAATTGCTAAGGGTGCAAAGATTGCCCTGGTCGTGTCTAAGGGCTCTGCATATGTCTATATTCCAAATATCTTTTCAATCGAAGAGGCCAAGGCGGTCCGAGCACTAAAGGACTTAGAGCTCAAAGTTATTGTCAAGAAACTAGGTTCGAAAAAGCTTAAAAAAGTAACAAATATTTCGCCAAAGGTTGGAAGTAAAGTTAAACGTGGCAGTACCGTCACAATTACCGTAGGGTAAGCCAATGCCTGCAGCTAAGCCACGTATTGGTGCACACACTCCGACCACGGGTGGAATGGCTAAACGTTCTATTGAGTACGCGGTAACAACTGGCGCAGAAGTAATCCAAGTATTTGCTTCCAGCCCTCGCATGTGGGCAATGCCGCCGTCAAAACCTGATTTAGATGAAGCTTTTAAAGTGAAGGCAGCAGAATTAGATATTGAAACCTATGTTCATGCGCCTTTTCTTATCAACTTAGGTTCACCTACTGAAGCCACATACGCAAACTCTCTTGCCTCCACTTCATACTCCTTAGGACGCGCACGTGATATTGGCGCACTCGGCGTAGTCATACACACTGGTTCTGCCGTTGATTCAACCTATGTAGACAAAGCGTGGAAACAGATTCATGAAGGCATGATGCCAATTCTTAACGCCTTAGGAGATGATGCTCCTTTCTTATTATTAGAACCAACTGCCGGTCAGGGCCAATCACTCGTTAAAAAACTTGATGATCTCGAAAACTATCTCAAAGCTTTGGAGTATCACCCAAAAGTTGGTATTTGCTTAGATACCTGTCACGTTTTTGCTGCAGGCCATGACATTGCGATTAAGGGCGGGATGACTGCAACAATAGATTTGCTGATCCAAATCGCTGGAGTTGAGCGCTTCAAATTAATCCATGCCAACGACTCTATGGACGTGTGTGGCGCTCTTAAAGATCGTCACCAAAATATCGGTGATGGTCATATTGGTGTTGACGCATTTGCAGAATTATTAGCACACCCAGCCGTGGCTAATGTGCCATTAGTTTTAGAGACTCCTGGCATGGAGGAAAAACACACTGTTGAAGTTGCACTTCTGAAAAAACTGCGCGATAAGAAATGACCACAGCCAAACATCAATTGAGGTTAAAAATGGCCCCATTGGCCCTTTTAACGGTATCAATGGCGTGGGGCTTTGCATTTGTTGTGATGAAAGATGCGATCCAACGTCAGAGCGTCAATAACTTTCTCTTTACTCGATTCTCATTAGCTGTCATCGTTATGATTCTTATTCGTCCCCAAGTCCTTAAGTTAATGACTAAAGATCTTGTAGTACGGGCATTAGCCGCCGGGGTATTTCTTGGCTTTGGATATATTTTTCAAACTTTAGGTCTTGCTCGAACCGGCGCAGCTATTACTGGATTCGTTACCGGTCTCTATATAGTTTTAACGCCACTATTTGCATCAGTCATTTTGCGCCAAAAAGTAAGCGCCTATACCTGGATGTGTGTTGCCATGGCGACAACTGGATTAGGGCTTTTATCTATCCATGGTTTTTCAATTGGCATAGGTGAGTTTTTAACTTTCATTAGCGCAATTTTTTACGCGCTCCATATTATTGCACTGAGCAAGTGGAGCGCTGGTCGAGATACATATGCAATGACCATCGTTCAATTAACAATGTGCGCACTACTCTCTGGCCTTGCATCAATTCCTGATGGATATGCACCTCCCCCAGATTTTGGTGTCTGGACAGTAGTTGTCTTTACGTCAGTCTTTGCCACTGCAATAGCGTTCATAGTTCAAACGTGGTCACAGGCACATATGAGCGCTATCAAGGTCGCCGTCATATTGACGATGGAAGTTGTTTTCGCTGCGATATTTGCAATTCTCTTTGGTGGAGAAAGCTTGACTCTGCAGAGCTCAATAGGCGGCGTGATGGTTGTAACTGCGATGTATTTGATTGTTATGAAAGAGGAGAAGTAGGCTCGTACTATGGCAATAGACCTGAGATCCGACACTGTCACCAGACCATCTCCTGCAATGCGAGAGGCAATTGCTAGCGCTCCTGTTGGTGATGATGTTTACGGTGATGATCCAACCGTGAACTCTCTTGAGGAGCGCGTTGCCGCCATGTTCGGTAAAGAGGCTGGTGTATTTACTCCGACTGGCTCTTTAGCAAATCAACTCGCCATTCGAATCTTAGTTGCACCCGGTGAAGAGTTAATTGCAGAAACAAATTCACATATTGTGCGTGCCGAACTGGGTGCGGCTGCAGTCTTTAGCGGAATTACAACTCGAACATGGCCAGCAGCGCAAGGATTATTGAAGGCAAGTGATCCACTAGAGATTGCTCGACCAGATTCAGGTCCATATCTGGTATCGACAACGGCTATTGCCGTAGAAAATACCCATAATTTTGGCGGCGGAACTGTGCAACCAATCAGCGAAATTGCAGCGCTTCGTATTGGCGCAGATGCACAAGGTCTAGCTCTTCACTTAGATGGCGCTCGAATTTGGAATGCACATATCGCAAGTGGAGTTTCCTTTTTAGAGTACGGAAAGTACTTTGACACAATAAGTGTCTGTCTTTCTAAAGGCCTTGGTGCACCTGTTGGCTCAATCATGCTCTCAACTAAGGAGCGAGTCTCAAAAGCTCGTATCTGGCGCAAACGCTATGGCGCAGGAATGCGACAAATTGGAGTCTTAGCAGCTGCAGGACACTTTGCCCTTGACAATAATATTCAACGTTTAGCCGATGATCACCGTCGTGCAAAAGAGTTAGCTGTTGCTATTGCAGCCATAGATCCATCCTTAATTGATCCAGCAGGCGTGCAGACAAATATTGTCGGTCTAGATCTTGCGCATCTTCCGATTACTGCTGCGGAGCTTGCAACTCGCACTCGCGAAAAAGGATTATGGATTAGCGCTCTGGGCCCAAAGTATGCGCGTTTAGTAACGCACATGGATTTTGATGATGCACAATGTGCTGAAGCAATTGAGATTCTAAAGAAAACCCTCGTGGCTTAATAGCCACTCTTTTTTATCAACGCCATAAGCATAATTGCCCAAAGCGCCACCAGTTTTTACAATTCGATGGCACGGAACTACTAACATAATTGCGTTATTTGCACATGCACTTCCAGCTGCTCGAACGGCTGCAGATGAACCAGCCTTATCGGCTAAATCTGAATAAGAAATAACTTTCCCGGCACTCACTTTGCGCATCACCTTCCATGCCGCTTGTGAAAATGATGCTCCGGGCTGACGGACTTTAATCGCATTAATAGCATTTAAATCACCATCGAAGTAATCATTAATCAGTTGAGAAATTACTGGAATGCTCTTAACGCTTTTAATCTCTGAATTTACCTTGAAGGCTGAAATCGAAGAAAGATTTGCTCCTATAAGAATCTGATCATCGGCTAATAAATTTAAGGTACCGACTGGGGTCTTAAGCGAAGTTACAAGTAGCGGCACACGCCTAAATTAGCGGTCACGCAACATCTCGGCAACTAAAAATGCCAACTCAAGTGACTGGGCATGGTTAAGGCGCGGATCACAGGCGCTCTCATAGCGCGTAGACAAGTCCTCGTGGGAAATCTTCTCACCACCACCGACGCATTCAGTGACATCATCGCCAGTAAGTTCAATGTGAACTCCGCCTGGATGTGTTCCGAGCGCTTTGTGAACTTCAAAGAAGCCCTTCACTTCATCCATAACATCATCAAAACTACGAGTCTTGTATCCCGTTGGTGCCTCATATGTATTGCCATGCATAGGATCGCAGACCCATAAGACTTTAGCGCCAGATTTAGTAACTCCATCAACTAGTGCGGGAAGTGCTTCACGAATCTTTCCAGCACCCATACGTGTAATGAAAGTTAACCGACCTGGCTCGCGTTCTGGATCTAACTTATCGATTAAGGCAAGTGCATCGTCAACAGTTGACTTAGGCCCCAGCTTTACGCCAATTGGATTGCGAACTTTTGCTGCGAAATCAATGTGGGCGCCATCTAATTGACGCGTGCGTTCACCAATCCAAATAAAATGCCCAGAGACATCGTATGGATTGCCGGTTCTTGAATCTATGCGAGTGAGCGCCTTTTCGTACTCCAAAATTAACGCCTCATGGCTTGAGAAAAAATCTACGGATTTAAATGACTCAGGATCTACACCAGCAGATTTCATAAATGCCAGTGCGCGACCAATTTCATTAGCCATTTGTTCATAGCGCACACCGACGGATGAATCACGAATAAAGCCTTTATTCCATTCATGAACTTGGCGAAGATCTGCAAACCCACCTTGGGTAAATGCACGAACTAAGTTCAATGTTGCAGCCGAAGTGTTATAGACGCGAACAAGTCTATGAGGGTCAGGAGTTCTTGAACTTTCAGTGAACTCCAAATCATTGACTGCATCTCCACGATAAGCCGGAAGCGTTACATCACCGCGTGTTTCCATGTCATTAGATCGTGGCTTTGCAAACTGCCCCGCCATGCGTCCAACTTTTACAACCGGTAAAGATGAGTAGTACTGCAAAACTGCAGCCATCTGCAAAATAGTTTTGATCCGATTACGAATTGAATCAGCAGTTGCTGCAGCAAACGTTTCTGCGCAATCTCCACCTTGTAACCAAAAAGCTTTTCCCTCTGCCGCAAGTGCGATACGTTTTTTCAGATCATCACATTCGCCCGCAAAAACAAGCGGGGGAAATGATTTTAACTCTGCAACAGCGGCCTTTATTGGCGCACCATCTGGACCCCCAGGCCAGTTGGGCTGTTGAGCCGCAACTAGTCCAGGTGTGAAGAGTGAATCAAGTGATGAGTTCATAGGATTAAGAGTAGAGAGTTCAATGGATTCGCGTGGTGCGATTAACCAAAGAAAATCTCAGCCTCCGTATAGCGCTCTAATGGAACTAGCTTGAGCTTCTCAGTTGCCGAGGCAAGAGGAACTCGGACGATATCGGTCCCGTGAAGGGCGACCATTTTGCCCCAGTCGCCTTCGTGAGCGGCAGTAATTGCTTGTAAGCCAAATCGAGTAGCAAGTACGCGATCAAAGGCCGTTGGTGAACCGCCACGTTGAATGTGGCCAAGCACCGATGTGCGCGCCTCTTTGCCAGTCTTGGCTTCAATCTGTGTGGCCAACCAATCACCGATTCCAGCTAACTTCACGTGGCCGAATGCATCCAGTGATTGATCCTTAACCGCCATGTCGCCATCTTGAGGAATTGCACCCTCAGCGATAACAATAATTGGCGCATAGTGTGATTTAAATCGAGACTCAACCCATTCGCATACCTTGTCCAGAGAGAACTTCTGCTCAGGAATCAAAATACATGCGGCTCCACCTGCAAGTCCTGCATGCAGTGCGATCCAACCAGCATGACGCCCCATTACCTCAACGATTAAGGCACGGTGATGAGATTCAGCTGTTGTATGTAGTCGATCAATCGCCTCAACTGCGATATTGACTGCAGTATCAAAGCCAAACGTGTAGTCAGTATTATTCAAATCATTATCAATAGTCTTAGGAACGCCGATAACTTTAACGCCCAGCGAATCCAACTTTGTTGCAACGCCCAAAGTATCTTCCCCACCGATTGCGATGAGTGCGTCAATTCCAGCCTTAGCTAAATTCTCTTTAATTTTTTCAACGCCACCATCGATTTTAAATGGGTTTGTGCGCGATGATCCAAGAATTGTTCCACCACGAGGCAAGATGCCCCGTGTTGTTTCAATAGTCAAAGGCATGGTCAAGCCTTCAAGCGGGCCTTTCCAGCCATCGCGAAAACCAACAAACTCATGACCGTACTCTCTAACACCTTTTCGGACTACTGCACGAATAACAGCATTTAGTCCAGGGCAATCTCCCCCGCCAGTAAGCACACCAATACGCATTTTTAACTCCACTTAGAAAAGTTTTATGAAGAAGGGCTCGAGCTTTCAAATCGCCCTGCCTATGGTCAACGCTGACGTGCACAGTCTAGCGTTCAGACCTCGTTAATCAACAACTCAAGGCCGGCGTGGAGCAAATGAGCCACTAAGGGTAGACGAGAAAACTTAAGCGGTAACCCGTACGCCTTTACCCACAACGATTATTCCGCCAGGACTGATTGTGAAACGTTCACGGTCTCGTTCTAAATCAACACCGATCTGCGCACCTGGCTCTACAAAAACATTTTTATCCAGGATTGCATTGCGAATGATTGCTTTGTCACCAATATGAACTGAAGGCATTAAGACAGAACCTTCAATCAGTGAACCGCTGCCAACTGAAACATCGTAGGAGACAACTGAATTATGCAGAATTCCTCCTGAAATTATTGTGCCGGCGCCAACAATTGAATCATGCGCAGCGCCGCCCTCGCTAAATTTTGCAGGAGGAAGTGAAGGCGGATTAGTTAATAGTGGCCATTCACGGTTGTAAAGATTAAAAATCGGATGAACCGAAACCAAATCCATGTGCGCGTCGTAATAAGCATCGATTGAACCAACATCGCGCCAGTACCCTTTATCGCGTTCGGTTTCACCTGGTACAACGTTATGCTCAAAATCGTAAACCTTGGCCTCGCCGGCTTTGGTCAAAAATGGGATGATATTTGTGCCTATATCGTGGCGTGACTCTAAATCCTCAGAGTCAATAATGAGCGCCTCTTCCATAACATCGCGCTTAAAGATGTAGTTACCCATGGAGACTAAGCACAAATCTGGATGCCCAGGCATTGCTGGTGGATCAATCGGCTTTTCATGAAAAGCTTTAATTGTTATTCCATCATCGGCTAATTCAATAACTCCAAACTCATGTGCCTCAGAACGTGGCATTCGTATTGCAGCAACCGTTACGCCTGCACCGGTCTCAACGTGTTGTGTAAACATCTGGCCTGGATCCATGCGATAAACGTGATCAGCACCAAAGACCAATACGTGGTTAGGGTTTTCATCGTGAATTAAGTTGAAGTTTTGCAGAATTGCATCGGCGCTTCCCGTATACCAACGTGGACCTAAACGTTGTTGCGCAGGTACTGGGGTGATGTAATTACCGAGCAAAGCAGACATGCGCCATGTAGTCGTGATGTGTCGATCTAGAGAGTGCGACTTGTATTGCGTCAGAACAGCAATCTTTAGCATATTTGCATTTACTAGATTTGAAAGAACAAAATCAATTAAACGATAAGAACCACCGAAAGGAACGGCTGGTTTAGCTCTATCGGCCGTTAAGGGCATTAATCGCTTACCTTCACCGCCAGCAAGGACTATGCCTAGTGGAAGTTTAAGTTTTGCCATGTGCTAACGATAGCCTGTACCTCTTGGTCAGGGTAGGGGGAAATGGATTGTGCTGAGAGTTGGCATCGTAACGAAGGAATGGCCCCCTGCCGTTTATGGCGGCGCTGGGGTCCATGTCGTTCAATTAACGCAAGCACTTCGCACAATTAATGGAGTCTTAGTTGATGTTCACTGCTTTGGTGGAAAAAGAGAGGATGCATATGGTTACTCAACCCCTGAAGAGTTCCATGATGCTAATCCAGCAGTTCAAGCGCTTGTAACCGATCTTGAAATTGCCACACACTTATCGAACGTTGATTTAGTTCATTCACATACATGGTATGCCAACATGGCTGGACACATCGCTTCTTTGCAGTATTCAATCCCACATATTGTCAGCGCTCATTCTCTTGAGCCGCTTCGCCCATGGAAAGCTGAACAATTAGGCACAGGTTATGCAATTTCTTCGTGGGCTGAAAAAACTGCATACGAAGCTGCTGCAGCAATTATTGCGGTCAGCGATGGAATGCGAAGTGATGTCATCGCAGCTTATCCAAACGTTGATCCGGAAAAAATTATTACTATCCGAAATGGTGTTGACACCAATAAATTTGTGCCGCATCACGATCCAGCGGTGGCAGAAAAATTTGGAATTACCGCTCCTTACGCGATATTTGTTGGACGCATCACTCGCCAAAAGGGTTTAGCACATCTCTTGCGTGCATGGAAAAATGTTCCGGCAGAGTATGGGTTAGTACTTGCCGCTGGCAGCCCCGATGAAGAGGGCATTGGTAGAGAAGTTGCAGAATTAATCGCCGAACTACAAAAAGAGCGAAAGAATATCTGGTGGATTAAAGAGATGTTGCCACACCATGAGCTGACTGCTTTGTTGACCGAAGCCCAGCTTTTCATCTGTCCATCTGTGTATGAGCCCCTCGGCATCGTTAACCTTGAGGCTATGGGGTGTGAAACTGCAGTACTTGCTTCACGTGTTGGTGGAATTCCAGAGGTTGTTAACCATGGCCACACAGGTGAGTTAGTTGATTACACCGGAGATGCATCAGCCTTTGAAGAAAGCTTAACTGAAGCAATCACTCGCTTAATGTCGCAGCCAGAGCTTCTTGCAATGTACGGTGCAGCCGGACGAGCGCGCGCAATTAAAGAGTTCGGTTGGGCAAGCGTTGCCGCAGCGACAGTTGATTTATACCGTCGCGTGATTGCATAAATGACACGTAAATCTTGGATTCAATTTGCCTTTGTCGGCCTGCTGTGGGGAATTCCTTACTTGCTCATGAAGGTTGCTGTGGACGATATTCCTCCTCCCCTGATTGTTGCTGGGCGAACTTTTATTGGTGCAATGATTTTGATTCCAATTTCAGTGCGTCAAGGATCCTTTATGGATGCCGTGCGAGGCATTAAATACGTATTGCCGTATGCATTTCTTGAAATGGTCGGTCCATGGATTCTTATTACAAATGCCGAAAAGGAAATCTCATCTGGTTTAGCAGGATTACTGATTGCAACTGTACCAATCTTTGCGACGATTTTTACTTCACTTCGTGGCGATCACACCGTGTGGCAACCAAAGCGAATATTTGGTTTAGTCGTTGGCTTCATTGGAATTGTTGCACTTGTAGGTATCGAATCAATTACTGGCAGCAGCAATCCAAAAGCGATTGCGATGTGCATTTTGGCCGCCCTTATGTATGCCTACGCAGTTTTAATGGTTACATCAAACTTGCCTGATGTTGAAGGTGTCGCAATTAATGGTTTGGCGATGGCTATTACGTCAGTATTTTATATGCCGATTGCGATTGCAATGTGGCCTACTAACGCAGTCTCACTCAATGCAGTGGCGGCTTTAGTTGCACTGGGAGTTTTTTCTACTGCAATCGCCTTTATGCTCTTTTTTACTGTCATCAAAGAGATTGGTGCCGCACGAGGTTCATTGACGACATATGTGAATACTGCGGTAGCAGTAGTGCTTGGTATTTTTGTTTTGGGCGAGCCAATTACTTTAGGAATTATTGTCGGTCTGCCGTTGGTACTTCTAGGCTCTTATCTAGCTAGTCGTAAAACTAAGTTAGCTGTTATCGCCGAAGCCTAAGCGTTCAAGTAATTTAGGATCTCTCTGCCACTCTTTTGAAACTTTAATATGTAAACCCAAGAAAATCTTTGCAACAAGAGCACGTTCTATATCTGCTCGTGCACGAATTCCTATCTCTTTAAGGCGACTTCCTTGATGCCCTAATAAGATTGCCCGTTGGGTGTCACGCTCTACGTGAATTGTTGCATGCACATCATAAAATGGACGTGAGCCCTTTTCTTCGCGCTCACCAAACTCATCAATCGTGACCATAATTGAGTGTGGCAGTTCTTCGCGAACATCTTGTAGGGCCGCTTCACGAATAAACTCACAAATTAACTGCTCAATCGCTTGATCACTGGTCGTACCTGCTGGGTAATACTCTGGCCCATTGGGTAGGTTCTTACCGATAAGTTCATTGAGCAAGTCGATTTGATTATGAATCGCCGCCGATACCGGAATGATTTCATCCCAAACAAATCCTTGTGCAAGAGCCATAATTCCGGCAAGGCGTAGGGCTAATTTTTCTTTTGAAATTAAATCTGTTTTAGTGATAACTGCAAATTTTTTAGCTCGCGGGTGCTTAGCGATTTCTGCAGCAATGAATATATCCCCAGCACCTGATGTTTCATCGGCAGGAATACACATAATTACTACATCGACTGAATCCATGCTTTGGTCAACTACAGCATTGAGTCGATGCCCTAACAGAGTCTTAGGTTTGTGCACACCAGGTGTATCTACAAGAACTGCTTGAAAATCTGACCCGTGGACTATCCCGCGGATTGCACTGCGAGTGGTGTTTGGGTGGTGGGATGTAATTGCGATTTTGCTTCCAACAAGCGCGTTGATCAATGTGGATTTACCGACGTTTGGGCGGCCAACAATGGCAACAAAACCCGAACGGAAATCACTCATAGGTGAATTCTCTCATTGATTTAAGCCTATGAACTCCACTGCATCGGCTACCGACGTCACAATTTCAGCGGCTCTCTCCCCTATCAAGCGGTGGCAGCCTTCACTGGTTGGTGAATTAATTGGTCCGGGAATTGCCATAACGGGCCGCAATAATTCAGCGGCATCTCGCGCGGTACGCAGAGATCCACTTCGAAATGCCGCTTCTACTACAAGCGTTGCTAGCGACATTGCCGCGATTAATCTATTTCGTGTTAAGAAACGATGCGGCATAGCTTTAACGCCAGGCATCGCTTCGGTAATCAGAGCACCCGATTCGCAGATTTCTTCAAACAATCTGGTATTAGCCGCAGGATAATTAACATCGATTCCGCAGGCAATGACTGCAATAGTGCTTCCTTCTGCGATCAATGCTCCCCTATGTGCATATGTGTCGATTCCATAAGCACCGCCACTGATGATCACCCAGTCTCTATCAACAAAACCTGCAGCAAAATCTCCAGCTATGCGTGCACCATAGTTTGTCGGATTTCTAGTGCCAACTATCGCAAGTGAATCTGCCGCTAACGCATCAAGGTTCCCCTTGGCAATTAAGGCAATCGGCGGTGCAACTAAATCTTCCACTCGCTTTGGCCAATTCTCATCACCTGGAATAAGAAAGGTTGAAGCCGTTTCTTCGATTGAACTGAGAATTAAATCCGCAGAACTTTTGGAAATACGTGCGCAGAGATCAGCAAATCTGATTCGATCGTACCCGCCATTTTGTAGTTTATTGAGAACAGCTAAAGCACTAGTTGCATAAATTTCTTGCGACCAGAAAGGGTGTCCTCCCTCAATGGCACTAAAGAGAACAGCCCGTGCATGCCGTTCATTCATAGTTCTATTCCCGATCGCAGTCCGTGCGCCTGTTGAATATCTTCAAGGGTGGGAATTTCATGAGCGTGCAAATCAGCCAAGCTCCAACCCACTCGAGCTATCTTGTGCAACCCGCGCGCGGTAATGCGTTCACTTTCTAGTTCATCATGTAAAAAACTCATTGCCGCTCTTTCTGGCTTGAAGGTTGAGCGCAGCGCACGAGATGGAATCTGTGAATTCAAACTCCAACCAAAACCTTGAAAACGTTCAGTTGCGATCGCACGTGCTGAAATAACGCGCTTCCGAATATCGGCGCTGCTTTCACCCAAATCTGTGCGCGCCATATCTAGGCGTCCTACTGGATCTAAATGCACACGTAAGTCGATGCGGTCCATCAGCGGACCAGAGAGTTTTCCTAAATATCTGCGCACTTGTTGTGACGTACACGTGCAGTTACGCCCACGACCTGAAAATTTCCCACATGGACAAGGGTTAGCCGCAAGAACCAATAAGAACTGTGCAGGAAAAGTTACGTTACCAATGCTGCGTGCGATTGTTATTGAACCGGCCTCTAAAGGTTGACGCAGCGAGTCCAATACGCCGGGAGGACATTCTGGCGCTTCATCGATAAAGAGAACGCCGTTATGCGCCAATGAACATGCACCTGGTCTAATTGCATGGGCTCCGCCACCCACCATAGCTACGCGCGTGGTTGTGTGGTGGGGAGAAACGATTGGTGCAGTCAATGATGTTGGCGACCTCGTTGCAAATGTACCGGCAAGTGAATGCACTGCAGTGACTTCTAATGCTTGCTCAATATCTAAGGCCGGCATGATGGTAGGAATTCTCTCGGCAATCATTGTTTTTCCAGTTCCAGGCGGGCCGATTAATAAAATATGGTGCCCACCCGTTGCGGCAATTTCTGCAGCTAAGCGAGCCTGTGGTTGACCTGCCACATCAGCAAAATCCAATCGATCATCGTTGGGTTGCCATGCTAAATCAATCTCTTGCGCACACTCTCGTTCCCCAGTACGCAGCCATGAAAGTATCTTCTTCAAATGCTCCATAGGAATAATCTCCATGCTGTGCATCAGTGATGCTTCTTCATAGTTTGCAGTGGGAACAACAGCAGTTCTGACACCAGCTTTATAGGCCGCCATTAATGCTGGTAGCACTCCTCTGACAGAACGTATTCGACCATCTAAAGCGAGTTCGCCGATGAAAACAACATCACGAATACGTTCTGTCGCGATGCTCTGATTAGCTGATAAAAGTGCGATACAGATCGCTACATCAAAACTCGAACCACTCTTAGGTAACCAAGCCGGTGATAACGAGACTGTAACTTTACGATTAGGCCAGCTTTCACCACAGTTAACCATTGCCGCGCGAACGCGATCTCGTGACTCAGATAATGCAGCATCCGGCAAACCTAAAAGTGAATACATAGGAAGACCATCGGCAATATCGACTTCCACAGTGACAATATGTCCATCTAGTCCAAGAAGTGCAACGCTCAACGTTTGCGCAAGACTCATAGGATATTTGCTCGGTATTCAATCGTGTGAGATCCATCTGGAGCTAATAAAATTGCGGCAGCATCTATCTGATACTCACATCCAAAACATCCATGTGTTGCCAACCACCCTAAAGCCAATCTCTGCATGCGTCGCGCTTTTTCTCGTGTAATTGCTTCAAGCGGATGACCAAAGGCAATCGAGGATCGTGTTTTGACTTCAACAAAAGCAAAAACCCCACTTCGTTGCAGCGCCACAATATCGATTTCACCTTCACGGATTCGCCAATTACGTTCAATAATTTCTGCATGATGTGCAATCAGGTATTGAGTGGCTATTTCTTCGCCAAATGCACCGGTTCGTTGGTTATTAATTTTTTGCATGGCGCGACCATAAATTCTTAACCTGACACTTGTGGTTGTGCGAGTTTTACTTGTGGATTAAAGCTGCAATATTAGAAAATGAACGCCGATGCTCTATGCACGGGCCATGTTCGTTCAGCGAGGATGTATGAGAGGAAGTGATATAGCCCTTGTGTCCAGCAAAGCCATACTGTGGATATTCCTGATCCATATCCCGCATTATTCGATCACGAGTCACTTTGGCGATTATGGAAGCCGCACTAATGCTGACCACAACTTGATCACCCTTCCATACTGCCAAATTCGGTAGGCCCAGACCTTCGATTGCATAACCATCGGTCAATACATATGCAGGAACTTGATCTAGTCCATGCACTGCTCTACGCATTCCATCGAGATTTGCGGCATGAACACCCCGTTGGTCGACTTCCTTGGCTGGAACAATTACGACACTAATAGATGTTGCACACGATTGAATGAGATCGTAAATATTTTCGCGCTTTTTCTCTGAAATCTCTTTTGAATCTCTGACTACTGATAACTCTGGCGCAAACGGATTCTTTAGAATCACCGAGGCTATGACAAGTGGTCCAGCACAAGCACCACGACCAGCTTCATCAACGCCAGCTATGGGAGAAATCCCGGCATTGATGAGCAATTGCTCAATCACCTTCATTAAGCTTTACTTAACAACGTCGATCTGTGGGATATACGTTAAATTCTTAAATGGCCAAATTACTGCGAATACTCGACCAGTGACGCGTGAAAGCGGCACCATTCCTTTATTTATATCTTCTTGGTGGTAGCGTGAATCAGCACTTGCGCCGCGATGATCTCCCATAACCCACAGTTTTCCCTTAGCAACAGTGATGTCAAACTTCATATCACTGGGAACATTGCCTTTGAAGATGTAAGGCTCAGTCACTGCTTTTCCATTAATCTGCAATAAACCCTCTTTTGTGCAGCAAACTACATGATCTCCCGCTACGCCAATAACGCGTTTGACTAAATATTGCTTAGCTGGATTTGGTAGGACGCCAACTTCAACTAATAGTTTTTTAGCTTGGGTAATAACTTTATTTCCCGAAGTGTCTCCATAATAAGGGAGCCATTTTGCCGGGTCACGAAAAACAACTACATCACCACGTGAAATGTGCTTAGAGACAAAAGGTAGTTTATTGACAGCTACACGATCTTGGACTTGCAAAGTATTTTCCATAGATCCAGATGGAATATAGAAAAACTGCACTAGGAAAGTCTTAATTAAAAGCGAGACAACGAGTGCAACGATTACAAGGATTGGGAACTCTTGAAGGAGTGAGCCCTTACGGCGCATTGAAACGAATTATTCAGCAGGAGTTTCAGATGCAACTTCTGTAGCCGCATCTGGTGCAGAAACTTCAGACACAGCTGCTTCTACTTCTGGCGCTTCAACAACAGCTTCAACAACTGGTGCTTCAACTACCGGTGCCTCAACAACTGCCTCAGGAACTACAACCGCGACTGGCTCTGGAGTAGAAAGAATTCCATCGCCGTAACCTTCAACGCCATCGCGCTTTTCGCGAATCTTTGCAGCCTTACCGCGTAGATCGCGCAGGTAGTACAGCTTGGCGCGACGTACATCGCCCTTCTTAACTAATTCAATTTTTTCAATAACTGGTGTGTGCACTGGGAATGTGCGCTCTACACCGACGCCGTAAGAAACCTTACGTACAGTGAAAGTTTCGCGAACGCCATCGCCTTGGCGACGCATAACGATTCCCTGGAAGACCTGAAGGCGGCTCTTGCTACCTTCAATAACGCGTACGTGAATCTTGAGCTCATCGCCAGCACGGAACTGTGGGATGTCTTTACGCAGGGATACTGCGTCTACGGCGTCAAGGATGTTCATCTACGTACCTTTTTCTGTTTCTCTACAAGCACTCACTTTGGCGGTGCAGACGGCATATCTTGCCATAGATAGGCCCTCAAGCCTAAATCGGCCGGATTAGGAAGGGATCTGCGAGCGCAGTTCTGCGTGTAATGACGGACCTGCGGCCACGGTCAGCTCCATACCCCGCCACTCATGGGTGCTCACCACTGCCCCAGCCTCTGCTGCTATCAAGGCCCCGGCAGCTAAATCCCACTCCTTTAAACCGGTCTCTACATAAGCATCCACCATTCCAGTTGCAACTAGGCATAAATCTGTAGCTGCTGCGCCCATTCGACGAATATCTCTAATGCGTGGAATGAGGTGGTCGAGGATATCTAGTTGGTTGACTCGATCTTTTACATCGTAAGCAAAGCCAGTTGAGAGCAGCGCTCGGTTTAATTCAACGGGATTGTTGCATTCAATTCTTGCGCCATTTAGAAATGCTCCGCCGCCACGAGTTGCATGCCATGTTGATCCAATTGTTGGGGCGTGAACGACTCCGACAATCGTGCCTGATGAATCCTTGGCGGCGATACTGATATTCCACCCCGGAAGACCATAAAAGTAATTAACGGTTCCATCGACTGGATCAATCACCCAGGTGATACCGCTGGTTCCGCTATGAGCTGCGCCTTCTTCGCCAATTATTCCATCATTTGGGCGGGCATTGAGAATTGCATCAACAATCAATTTTTCGCTGGCTATATCCATCTGCGTTGCAATATCAATCGCAGTTGATTTAACAGTTAAGTCCCATGAAGCAGGACGATCAAGTAAAAGTTCACCCGCTGTGCGTGCAATCGATAATGCAAGTTCTTCAAGTTCGCGGTGCTGGCTCATCGAACCAGTCTAACGCTGCAATAGACTTGGCACTATGTTCACGGCATACACCACACTTTTTCGTATCCCTGGGGCTATGAAGTTTTCGATTGCAGGAATCTTTGGCCGAATGCCGGTTTCAATGGACTCGCTGGCCCTTATTTTTATCGTGGTAGCCGTTAGCGATTCTTATGCATTGGCTGGGGCTCTTAGTGCGACAGCATCGGTCGTAGTGTCCATAGCAATGCCTTGCTGGGCGAGAATATCTGACCGCATTGGCCAGCGGGCCTTATTAATGCGGATAGTTCCCTTAAAACTTTTTGGCTTGACGCTATTTCTTATTCTGGTGCTCAACCATGCACCACAGTGGACATGGTTTATCTCAATTATTTTTGCTGAAGCATCATCAGTGAATTTAGGTGGATTAGTTCGCAGGCGATGGTTACATATTTTAAACCCAGATAAAAATACAACTGCAGAAGATGAAAGTGATCGTCACCTAGTAAATACCGCTTACTCACTAGAAGCCCTCAATGATGAGTTTGTTTTTATTGCCGGACCGATTATTGCTACTGCGTGTGCAACCTCGATTGCTCCTGCTGCTGGCCTAATTGCAGGAATGTTATTTCTCATCGTAGGTGTTCCGGTTTTTGCCATGCAATCCTCCACCGAGCCACCAGCATCTCCTAAGCGCACGATTGATCCCCATCCTCCAGTAATAAAGCGCAAGACTCTCCAAGCAATTGTGCTTCCGACTTTATTCATCGGTGGTTTCTTCGGCGCAGTTGCAATTGTGACGGTTAGCTTTACCGATGAATTAGGACACAAGAGTCAGTCAGGCCTTCTCTTAGCTCTATGGGCTTCGGGAAGTGCGATTGCCGCGGTACTTAATGGACTTATTAAGTGGAAGATATCCCACGCAGCTCGATTCCTTTTCTTCCTATTTTCATTAACGCTTCTCTCGATTCCACTTCTATTTGTCCACTCAATTTTCTGGTTAGCAATTGCGCTATTTGTGAATGGTTTTTCCATTGCCCCACTGATTGTTAACGCATATGGGGTCGCAGAAACTGCAGTTCCAGCGGCGCAAATTACTGAAGCGCTCAGTTGGGTCGTTGCCGGCATGCCTTTAGGTGGGGCAATTTCTAGCGCATTAGCAGGTTGGGTTATTGATAACTACGGAGCGCAAACTGCGTATTGGCTTCCAGTGGGATTTATGTCTGCGGCACTTGTAGCCACGCTGCCCTATTTCACCACATATAAGCGGCTCATCGGTTATTCTTCCCAACATGACTGAACTGCGATTCATCGGCAAGAGCGATGAGGGTACCCATATCAGCCTTCATGACAACGATGGAAACGAATTCACTGTAAAAATTAGTGATGCGTTGAAGAGTTCAATCAATCAGCCGCGTTTAATCTCAGTTCCAGAGCAAGAAAGTGAAACTATCTCGGTTAAGGAGATTCAGCGTCGCTTGCGTGCAGGTGAATTAGCTGATGAATTGTCGCGAGAAAATAATATTTCGATTGAAAAAATCCAACGCTTCTCTGGGCCAATTTTGCAAGAGCGTGTGTACATCATCGATCAAGCACAACAAATTGCAATCCGTAAAGAAGGCGGACGTGATCCAGTCTCTCTATTAGGTGTCGTGCTTTCACGTCTTTCACCGCGCAATGTTGATTTAGCAGATCTTTCGTGGGACACATGGCGATTAGAAGATGGCACATGGACAGTGGAGCTCCATTATCCAAACGCCAACGGTCATGGAGTTGCACAGTGGAACTTTGATCCAACGCGCAGAACTGTTGTATCACTGGATGAAAACGCGCGATGGATGATGGGTGATGAACCTGCACCTCGTCCTATCGTTGCCCCCGGTCTTATTTATTCAGAATCACCGCATCCAACTGTGCGACACGAAGAGAATTCAGAACCAGAAGTTCCACGTTTGGCCGTTATTCGCGAAGCTCCAGATAATGATGCAGCTCGTGATGGAGTTGTGGCACGTGCGAAGGTTCCAAGTTGGGATGAGATTATGTTTGGAATTAAACCAACCGACGATAAGTAGTTAGTTCAAAGTAATCGTAAGTAGGCCAACGTTAGTTTCAATCTCACTCTGAGCCCCGTGATGGCCAACCATCGCGCCCTCTTTGTCAACTCGCTCTGGATCAATCAAAATAACATCACCGTTTGCTATTGCAATAACTTCACCCATGCGATCAAGTGCATCAGCACTGACGTCGTGGCCAAAAAGCTCGGTTTCTATAGCTTGCTCACGAGTAATTACTCGGGCGCGCTGGCCTAAATACTCTTGCCACACACTGGCAACTTCTTTTCGTGCAGATGGACTGTCAGAGTTCAAGTAAAGGTGTCGCGCTCTTGGCTCACCGGCTATTACCGAAACATCTTTGTGCAAGGGATTATCTAGACCAATAACAATTTTCTCGCCAACATTTATCATTCCGTGATCTGACGTTAACCATATTCTTGTTCCCATGGGCATCTCTTTCATCAAACTTGCCAGCATTTGATCAATCATCGAAAGCGCTGCTAACCATTTTGGACTACCAACTCCATCGCTATGGCCAGCAACATCTAAATCATTCATGTAGAGATAAACAAAGGATGGAGTTTTTTGCAGTGCGGCTTTTGTTTCAGCGATTAAATCTGGAACAACATTGGCTCCGCGATAGTCCGCTCCCCTAAATACTGCGCGGGTAAATCCAGTATTTTCATATCGCTTCGCCGCAACATGTGAAACACGAATACCTTCAGCACTTGCTCTTTCAAAAAGTGTTGGTACGGGTTGCCAAACATTTGGATCAACACGCTCATCCCATTTCAATGCATTAAGAATTCGCCCACCGCTGCGTGGAACTTGAACCGTATATCCCAACATGCCATGTGCACCGGGAAACGTTCCTGTTGTTAACGTCGCAAGGCTGGTTGCAGTAGTTGAAGGAAATGCCGTCTGCACAATTCCATGTCGTGTAAGCCTGGAAATTGTTGGCATGGCTTCGGCAAATTGCTCAAGTGTGTCAGCACCAAAACCATCGATGAGAAAAAGAACTTCCCGCCCCATCGGGCTGGGGCCACATTCCAGCACGTCAGTAACGCTGGTTAGCCCCAAGGATGAAAAGATCGATGGCGTTATCTGCGATAAATGCACGTCCGTATCTTCTCATTACATCCGCTAAGGTTGTACATATGAAGAGCGCAATTAAATATTCGGCCGAAGTTTCGGCTGCAATCGCTGCTTCAATGCCGATAGTTGCACTGGAATCAACGATTATCAGTCACGGCTTGCCACGTCCTTCAAACTTAGCTGTAGCCATTGAGTGCGAGCGAATTATTAGAGATCGTGGGTCGATACCTGCAACTATTGCACTCTTAGATGGCGTCATTCATATTGGCCTAGAGGCTCATGAACTTGAAGCTATCGCTAACCGCGATGATATTTCTAAGGCCTCGATTCGAGATTTAGCAATCATCGTTGCTCAGGGAAAGAGCGCAGCAACTACCGTTGCAGCTACTGCCCATATTGCGGCAATGTCTGGCATCAGAGTTTTTGCAACAGGCGGCTTGGGTGGTGTTCATCGCGGTGCCAATGAGTCATTTGATGAATCTGCCGATCTAACCGCACTTTCTCAAGTAGATATGACAGTAATTTGCGCGGGAGTAAAATCAATTTTGGATGTTCACGCAACACTTGAGCGTCTTGAAACGTTAGCTATTGGTCTAGTTGGATATAAAACCAACCGTTTTCCCGGTTTCTACTTAACTGATTCAGGTTATGCCCTTGAGCATCGAGTAGATAGTGCTGACGAGATTGCCGAAATTGTTCAAGCCCGAACTGCAATTGGAACGCAATTCAGATCTCTTATTGTTGCCAATCCAGTTGAAAAAGAGATGGATAAAGTTCGCCACGATGAATTTCTTGCGACCGGTTTAGCAAATGCAGCACTTAATGGGATAGATGGCAAGGCTGTTACTCCCTTCCTACTCGAACATTTCCATACTGCATCAGAGGGTGAATCACTCGATATCAATACTGAAATCATTAAATCTAACTGTGCTTTAGCTGCAGATATTGCGGTGGCATTGCAGTGAAAAAAATATTATGTATTGGCGACTTAGCCCTTGATGTTATTGCCCAGTTAAAAGAGAGTATTAATTACGGCAATGACACGGCCAGTCGCATCTCAACTCACCCGGGTGGACAAGCCGCAAATGTTTCTACATGGATCACGCGTACAAACACACGTGCCCAATTAGTTGCACGTGTTGGAAACGATCCTGTTGGTTTTGCCCTTATCTCTGACTTAGATAAATACGGCGTTGAACACTTAAATTTAATGCGTTCAGGCCGACCAACTGGCGTTGTTGTTATCTTGGTTGATGCCAATGGAGAGCGCACCATGTTTCCCGATAACGGCGCAAATGCTGATCTTGAAGTTGGCGATCTTCCACCGCTAGATGATTTCGATGGTGCTTATCTCAGCGGTTATGCACTCTTGGATTTTCGTAGTCGTGATGCTGTATTGGCCATGGTTAAAAAGATTAAGGCCGCTGGAGTTCCAATTTATTTTGACCCCACTACAACAGGTGCGATGAAGATTGTCTCTTTGCAAGAAGTTCTCTCATGGGTCTCATTAATGGATGGCATTCTTCTCAACGCTGAAGAAGCTCTCTACCTCGGTGACTCAACAGATATTGAAGAGGCTAAGGAGAATTTGAAGAAGTGCACTCCCCTGGTTGTTATCAAACTCGGTTCTCGAGGAGCAATGGCAGTCCACAATAATCAAACCGCTCGAGTTGCTGCAGTGACCACCAATGTTGTCGATACGACAGGTGCTGGAGATTCATTTGCCGCTGGATTTATTCCCAAGTGGTTAGAAACACGTGAGTTAGAAGCAGCTCTCACCGCAGGAACTACTCTGGCGGCAAAGTGTGTAGCAACAGTTGGGGCGCGTCCTCCCTTAAATTAACCCTTGGAGTTGGCACAATCTCCCCCATGGCAAAGACAACTAGTGCGAGCAAGTCCAAGAAACCTGTCGGCCCAAAGCCTGGAGAGTTCCCAGGCAAGATCGTTGATATAGATGTTTCTAAGGAAGTCTCTGAATCCTTTCTAGAGTACGCATATTCAGTAATTTATTCGCGCGCACTTCCCGATGCTCGAGATGGTTTAAAGCCAGTGCACCGTCGAATTTTGCATCAGATGGCCGACATGGGTCTGCGTCCAGAACGCGGACACGTAAAGAGTGCGCGCGTTGTTGGTGAAGTAATGGGTAAGTTGCACCCGCACGGTGATGGCGCAATTTATGACGCACTTGTTCGCATGGCGCAATCATTTTCAATGCGCTTACCTTTAATTGATGGTCACGGAAACTTTGGTTCACTTGATGCAGGTCCTGCAGCGATGCGTTACACCGAGGCTCGCCTTGCAAGTGCAGCTATGGCAATGGTCGCCGAAGCCGATGAAGATACGGTTGATTTTGGAGCTAACTATGACGGCCAACTATCTGAGCCGTTAGTTCTACCTGCGGCATATCCGAACTTATTGGTGAACGGCGGTTCGGGAATCGCAGTAGGCATGGCTACAAATATGGCTCCGCATAACTTAGGTGAAGTTATCGCTGCCACTAAATTTCTTATTGATAATCCAACTGCAACTGTTAAGCAGTTAATGAAATATATTCCGGGTCCCGATTTTCCTACTGGTGGTGAACTCGTTGGTCTAGACGGTGTTCGTGAGGCGTATGCAACAGGTAAGGGATCTTTTAAGGTTCGAGCAAGTGTCGAGATTGAAAAAGTATCATCGCGTAAAATGGGCATTGTTATTAAGGAACTGCCATTTACCATTGGGCCCGAAAAAGTTGTGGAACGTATCGCGGCCCTAGTTAAATCAAAGAAAATTCAAGGAATCAGCGACATTATCGATTTAACCGATGGTCAGACCGGTACTAATGTTGTTATTGAAATTAAAAATGGCTTTGAGCCAGAGGCTGTTCTTGAACAGCTCTATGCACTTACTCCCATGGAAGATGCTTTCTCAATTAATGCTGTCGCACTTGTTAAGGGTCGCCCGCAGACTTTGGGTTTAAAAGAACTTCTAAAAGTCTTTATTGAGCACCGCATCGAAGTTGTTCGCCGTCGCAGTGAGTTCCGCAAAGCTAAGGCTGAAGGACGTTTGACCTTGGTCGATGGACTTCTCAAGGCGATTATTGATATCGATAAGGTAATCAAGATCATCCGTGCCAGCGATGATGCATCTGCAGCTAAAGATAAGTTGATTAAGGACTTTAAGCTCAATGATGAGCAGGCCACATATATCTTGGATATGCCCCTGCGTCGTTTAACAAAGATGAGCAAATTAGAACTTGAAACCGAACAGAAGCAACTAAAAAGCATCATTGCTGAGTTGACCAAGCTTCTCAAGAGCGAAGATGCCATCAAGACGCAAGTTTCAGATGAATTAACCGCGGTTGCTAAGTCATTTGCTAGCCCTCGTAAGACCAGAATTGGCGCTGCATAAACTCGGCTAGAATACGGTGTGATTTCAACCCAAGCCCTAGAACTTCGTGCAGGTGCACGCCTCTTAATTAAAGGCGTGACTGTGCGTATTAATAGTGGCGATCGCATTGGTTTTGTGGGTCGAAACGGTGCAGGTAAATCAACTCTTGCCAAAGTTTTAGCTGGTGAAACCATGCCGGCAGGCGGCGCAGTAAATCGCACGGGCAAGATCGGTTATTTGCCGCAAGATCCACGTACGGGTGATGAGCCAGGCACAGTTATTGAGCGAATTCTTTCGGCTAGAAACTTAGATCAAATCGCACACCGTATGCGCCAAGTTGAAGAAGAGATGGCGACGGCTCAAGATGAGGCTTTAGAAAAAGCGATGGATAGATACACTCGCGTTGAGCATGAATTCAGTGCAGCAGGCGGATATGCGGCAACAGCTGAGGCCGAAGCGATTGCAACGTCATTAGGTGTTACTGAAGCCGTCTTTGGCCATGAACTTTCAACACTTTCTGGTGGTCAACGTCGGCGTATCGAACTTGCACGTATTCTTTTTAGTGGCGCAGAAACTTTGTTACTTGATGAGCCAACTAACCACTTAGATGCAGATTCCATTATTTGGTTACGTGAATTCCTATCTAAGTACTCTGGCGGCTTAGTGATCATCTCTCACGATGTTCAATTAATCGAGACCGTTGTAAATAAAGTCTTCTACTTAGATGCTAATCGCAACGTTATCGATGTTTATAACTTAGGTTGGAAGGCCTACCTTCTTCAGCGCGAGCAAGATGAGCACCGCCGCAAGAAAGAGCGCGCTAACGCCGAAAAACGTGCAGAGATTTTGCAGAAGCAGGGCGAAAAGATGCGTGCCAAAGCCAGCAAGGCAACTGCTGCACAAGGCATGTTACGTCGTGCTGAAAAACTACGCAGCGGCCTTGAAGATGTTCGCGTGAGTGACAAGGTTGCAAAGCTGCGCTTTCCTACCCCTGCCCCATGTGGAAAGACACCGCTATCTGGAGAAGAGCTTTCAAAGTCTTACGGTTCACTTGAAATCTTTACCGATGTTTCCTGCGTGATTGATAAGGGATCTCGCGTTGTAATCCTTGGACTTAACGGTGCAGGTAAAACAACGTTGCTTCGCATTTTGGCCGGCGAGTTAGAGTCTGACACCGGAACCGTTGAACACGGTCATGGTTTAAAGATTGGTTATTACGCCCAGGAGCATGAATCTCTTGATTTTGAGCGCACCGTATTAGAGAACATGATGTCTGCAACTCCTGATCTGCGTGAGCCTGAAGCGCGAAATACTTTAGGCTCCTTCCTCTTTGTTGGTGATGATGTACATAAGCCCGTTAAAGTTTTATCTGGTGGAGAACGTACGCGTTTAGCGCTGGCCGTATTGGTTGTATCGGCGGCAAATGTTTTGCTCCTTGATGAACCAACAAATAACTTAGACCCGGCATCTCGAGCTGAAATCCTTGGCGCGTTAGGTGAATATCAAGGTGCAGTAATCATGGTTAGCCACGATGAAGGAGCTGTGCAATCCTTGAAGCCAGAGCGCGTCATTTTATTGCCAGATGGCGATGAAGATTTATGGAAAGATGATTACTTCGACTTAGTATCTATCGACTAAGCGTCGATATGGTCGCGGTCGATCTCAGCGTTGGCAATGAACTCTTTTCGTGGGGCGACATCACTGCCCATCAATAGTTCAAACATAGCTTCAGCTGCCGTGGCATCAGAGACCGTGATGCGGCGCAAAGTACGGGCATCAGGATCCATGGTCGTCTCGCGCAGTTGATCTGCATCCATTTCGCCAAGACCTTTATAGCGCTGAATCGGCTCTTTCCACTTCTTGCCGTTCTTCTTTAACTCTGCAGTAATTTTCTTCATCTCATCATCGCTATAGGTGTAAATGTATTCACCCTTCTTGCCTCCCCCGCCCATAACTTCAATACGGTGAAGCGGCGGAATAGCTGCAAAAACACGGCCTGAATCGATCAGTGGGCGCATATAGCGATACATCAAAGTAAGTAGCAAGCAGCGAATGTGTGCACCGTCGACATCGGCATCTGACATCAAGATAATTCGGCCATAACGGGCTTCATCTAATTCAAATGATTTACCGGAGCCGGCGCCGATTACCTGAATAATCGATCCGCACTCTTTATCTTCTAGCATCTGTGACAGTGATGCCTTTTGAACATTAAGAATCTTTCCGCGAATCGGCAGAATCGCTTGGAACTCACTATTGCGTGCCGCCTTTGTTGTTCCAAGTGCTGAATCACCTTCAACGATAAATAACTCAGTGCGCGTTACATCCTCTGAGCGACAATCTGAGAGCTTCGTAGGAAGGGATGAAGACTCGAGTGCGTTCTTGCGTCGCTGCAAGTCCTTGTGTGCGCGCGCACTAATGCGTGTTCGCGATGCAGCTGCAATCTTTTCAAGGACTAAGCGACCATTGGCTTTATCAATTCGCTTGGTTGTATTGAAATACTCTTTCATCTTTTCAGCCACGACAGCTGAAACTATTCGTGTGGCCGCAGCAGTTCCTAGAACTTCCTTCGTCTGTCCCTCAAACTGTGGCTCTGACATTCTCACAGTAACAACTGCAGTCAAGCCTTCCAAAATGTCATCTTTAATTACATCGGCCTCTTTGTTAGCAAGAGTCTTAGTTGATCGAAGCGCTTCGTTTATCACCTTTACCAGAGAGCGTTCGAATCCCAGAACGTGTGTACCACCCTTAGGTGTTGCGATGATATTGACGAATGAACGCTGCGTAGTCTCAAAGCCATTACCCCACTTCATCGCGATATCTACTTCCATATCGCGCTCGACCTCAGTCGAGACCATATGCCCCTTATCGTCTAAGACTGGAACAGTCTCTTGATAATGGCCAGTGCCGTAAATACGAATGACGTCACCAACAGGTTCATCTGGTTGTAAGAAATTACAGTATTCAGTGATTCCACTCTTATGAAAGAAAGTCTCGCTAGTTTTAGTCTTAGTGCGGTTATCGTTAACGATTAACGTTAAGCCTGGTACTAAATAGGAAGTTTGGCGGGCACGGTCGTAAACTTCAGATAATTCAAGCTCTGCCTCTTTTAAGAAAATCTGCTTATCTGCCCACCACTTGATGCGCGTGCCCGTTACTTTGCTAGAGATCTTTCCGATGACGCGCAAACCCGACTTTGGTTCAAAGGGAGCATTAGTTCCATCACCATCAAAGATTCCAGCAGTTCCACGCTGAAAAGACATCCAATAAATTTTTCCGTCGCGATCGACTTCAGCATCAAGACGTGATGCAAGTGCGTTTACTACCGATGCACCAACTCCGTGCAGACCACCCGATGCTGCATATGATCCGCCGCCGAATTTTCCACCAGCATGGAGCTTAGTTAAAACAACTTCAACACCGGTCAAACCAGTTTTTGGCTCTTTATCAACTGGAATTCCGCGACCATCATCATGGACTTCAACGGAACCATCGGCTTCAAGATTGATTTCAATTTTCTTGCAATAGCCAGCTAAGGATTCATCGACAGAGTTATCGATAATCTCCCACAAGCAATGCATGAGGCCACGAGAATCAGTGGAGCCGATATACATACCTGGGCGTTTGCGAACTGCATCAAGGCCTTCAAGAACTGCTAAATCTTTTGCGGTATAGCTATCTTGCACATTTGTCGCAATATCTTTTTCGGCCACGGGGCGAAAGGTTATCGCCCACTACCCCGTATCACCCGCAAGCGCGCCGAAACCATCTCAGATACTGGAAATATCGATAATTGATGTGAAAATTATGGAAAATAAATTACTTTTAATAAGCGGGGAATATCCAGACATGGTTTGATGTTCCATAGGAAGTAAGACGCAACGCACGAACGGAGAGAGATATGACAGAACAATTGATGCTCGAATCAGTACCTCTTAACGCCCT
>CAFARE010000006.1_pt1 | contig 38775 bp, 33 predicted proteins | sample 7267901 | NCBI WGS metagenome assembly CAFARE01 (sample SAMEA6814012, study PRJEB35770) | freshwater metagenome | biome: Freshwater; feature: Freshwater reservoir; material: water | place: Czech Republic | collected 2016-04-20 | depth 30m m
ACCAGAATTGCTTTTCCGATGAAATAACTTGAGGCCGGCATTGGCGTGCCTCGTAACCGCTTTAGGGCGCCAAAATCACGCTCCAGAGGAATAGTAATTGCTAGTGCTTGAAAACCAGTATTAACTAAACCAGAAGCAATCATTCCTGCAACGAAGTATTGAGAAAAAGTTACGTTAGGCGCAATTGTGTCGGTAAAGACTGAACCGAAGATAACGAGCAAAATAACTGGAAAAAGAAGCGTGAAGACGACGGATTCACGCTGGCGTGAAAACTGCTTAATCTCTAATCCGCCGCGACGAATACCCAGCGACAGTGCACTTGGAATTTTATTCATGCGCAATTCCAATCATCCTAAGATAAATATCTTCAAGCGATGGACGTGTAACTGTTAGCTCTGGAATCTCGCCCTTGAATTGTGTAGTTAAGGCGTTCACGACAGACGTTGGATTATCCGTAGTTTCTGATTTAGTCTCTGTACCATCGCGCCAGGTGACTAGAGCTTTTGCTGTGCTTCGTCCACCAAGTTCAGTAGGTGTTGAAACTGCAAGTATTTTTCCTTCATTAATAACAGCTACTCGATCGGCTAGGGCTTCGGCTTCATCCAAATAGTGAGTAGTTAAAAGAATGGTTGTTCCGTCTCCGCGCAATTTCTCAATGAGCGCCCAAAAAGCCCGTCGCGCTTCGGGGTCAAAGCCCGTGGTTGGTTCATCGAGAAATAAGAGTTCGGGATTGCCAATAATTCCAAGGGCCACATCAAGGCGTCTGCGTTGGCCACCAGATAATGTACGGATTAGTGATCCGGCTTTTTCATCTAACCCAACAGAGTTAATAACCTCTTCCACATTACGAGGGAGTGAGTAATAACCGCTGAAGTGTTCAATGGTTTCGATGACTGTTAAATCACCCGAATCCGACGTGGATTGCAGAACGATGCCGATACGGTTGCGCCATTCTCGTGCAGAAGATCCTTGCGCATAGGGATCACACCCTAAAACCCTTACATCGCCAGCATCACGCGCGCGAAAACCCTCAAGGATTTCAACTGTCGTAGTCTTTCCCGCACCGTTTGGTCCAAGTAGAGCAAAAATCTCACCAGTTTTAATAGTTAAATCAATATCTCGAACTGCATGGACAGCTCCGTAGCTCTTTTTTAAGCCAAGGACCTCAATAGCGTTCATAAGGTGATACTACTATGCGAAAATAGGCGCATGAGTCCGCGTCGAAATTACCCTAAGGGCAAGCGGCCTCAATCTGATGAGCGTGAAATCCCCACGTCAAACCAAAGTTTTGAAGAACACGACGATGGTCTTTACATCGTTCGTAAACTCACGGGCTCAGGTGCGACAAAACCGTATCGCTGTCCCGGATGCGATCAAATGATTCCGATGGCAACCCCACACATAGTTGCTTGGTTAGATGGCGATGAAGATGGTCGCAGACATTGGCACAGTGCATGTTGGGCTAAGAAAAATAAGCGTCGCCCTAATACTGAACGAACTCGCAACGCCCCGCGATATTAACCTAAACGGCCCTTCAGTAACTTTGTAAGTTTAATGACGAGCTTGTCATCTTGCGGTCTACGTTTAAAGCTTAAGAAACTCAATGGAAGATAGAATCGAGATCGAACTACAGTTCGTGCAAATGTATATTCCAGCAGGCCTTCTGGACCATGTACTCGACCTGATCCACTATCTTTTACGCCGCCAAATGGCACCGAGGCGATAGCTGCAAATGCAAATGTTGAATTTATTGCAACCATGCCACAGATAAGTTGAGATGCAATTTTCTTACCCTGTCGTCGCGACCATACATTTGCACCCAGTCCGTAGCGAGAGGCATTAGATAGTTCAATGGCTTCACGCATACTAGTTACACGATTAATAATAATAATCGGGCCAAAAGTCTCTTCACGCACGGCTGTTGAATGCTCCGGTACATCCACCAATACGACTGGCTGCACAAATGGAGCTTGTACTGATTTAGGTCCACCATAAACACATGTTCCACCATCGGCGATTGCAGATTTAATATGAGATTGAATTATTTTGACTTGCGACGGCATCGTTGCAGGTCCATAGTTTCCATCTCCAGGTGCACCAGCGTGAATAGTAGAAGCTAATTCAACGGCCCTGACTATAAATTCATCGGCAACTTTTTCATCGACATATACGCGCTCAGCACCAATACATGACTGTCCGGCATTTGCCATAGCCGACCACATGGTTGCATCGACTGCACGCTTAATATCTGCATCGGCAGCGACAATAACGGGATCTTTTCCACCGCATTCAAGAACTACGGGTGTCATGGTTGCGGCACATTGGGCAGCAACTAATTGTGCGGTTCGTGTTGAACCAGTAAATGAGATTTTATCTACTCCACTTGCACATAAAGCGCCTCCGGTTTCGCCCAAGCCAGTGATTGTTGTAAAAATATCGGCAAATGGTGCAATCTCATTGAAACTCTCTTCAAGCCAGACTCCAACACCCGGCGTAAACTCACTCGGTTTAAATACAACTGTGTTTCCTGCGGCAAGTGCATAGGCGATGGAGCCAACGGGAGTAAAAAGTGGATAGTTCCATGGGCCAATAACTCCAATGACACCTAGTGGTGCACGCTCAACCGTGGCCGACATATTTGCCATAAGTAAACCTGGTCTGCGATAAGACGTGCGCATGACATCTTCTGCATGGCGCGCAGCCCAACCAATATGGCTCACCGCAATGCTCACTTCAAGACGTGCATCGCTCATGGGCTTACCGGTTTCTAGCGAGATGATGTGAGCAATGTCTTCAATACGATTAATGATTAAAGAACTCCATGCCAACAGCGTGTTCTTTCGTGCCGCATAACCTATTTTCTGCCAAGTCGGACTTGCCGCTCGTGCATGTGCGACGGCTTCATTGACCTCACTCTTACTCCATAGTGGATATGTTCCGACAACTTCATCATTAACTGGGTTGTGTGAATTAAATGAGGGCTTACGTTTAGTGGCCATGGTGATAAGCGTAGTCGGGTGTCGCTAAGATTTGAAGTATGGCCGAGATTATTAGACCCAGCACAGTTATGCCGGCCGAACGCAGTATTTTTCATGTGATCACCAGTGACGGAATTGATTTAATCGGTGAAGTTGCTGCGCCGATTGGTCCATCTCGCGGCGCAATTCTTTGTTTACATCCACTGCCTACTGCAGGCGGAATGATGGATAGCCATATTTATAAAAAAGCCGCAAACCGTTTGCCTGCTATGTCTGGAATTACCGTTGTTCGATTCAATACTCGAGGAACGACCAGCGAGATCGGCAGCAGTACAGGTGATTTTGATAATGGAAAAGCCGAAGGGTTAGATGTTGCGGCCATGCTTTCATACTGTTTTGATACTTTAGCTCTCAAAAATGTATGGATAGTTGGCTGGTCCTTCGGAACAGATCTAGCGTTGCAGCACGCTAAAGATCTTCGACACAGCGGATTAATTCTATTGAGCCCACCGCTTCGAACTACTACCGATGAGCAATTGCACTATTGGAATACTGATCAACGCCCTGTGACTGCACTTGTGCCAGAACTAGATGATTATTTGCAGCCTGATGCCGCTCGGCAACGTTTTTCTATAGTTCCACGGATAAAAATAATTGCCGTTGATGGGGCTAAGCATTTATGGGTAGGCGAACCGTATGTAAACCGTGTTTTATCAGAGATTAATTCAATCGTTACCGGTGATTTACAAGCACTTCCGCTGGAGTTTTAAGAATTATTGGCTCGAGGGATAACTACTTCATCTAAGATTAAAATGATTGCGGCTGCAACTGGTACTGCTAACAAGCCACCAATAAGTCCTAGGAGTGAAGAGCCAATGAGCGCAGAAATAATCGTAACTGCTCCTGGTACAGATAGTGTTTTCTTCATTATTCGTGGCGTAACAACATAGTTTTCCACCTGCACATAAATAACATAGGCGAGGGGTGTGACTACGCCAAGAAATACTGACTGAGTGAGCGCGATGATTGTGACGATAGAGCAGCCAATAAAGTGCCCAACTAATGGAATCAAACCACACACCAAAATCAGCATTCCTATAGCAATGGGTGAAGGAAGCCCAAGAATGAGAGCCAGAATAAAGACAAAGACCGATGCCATTGCGGCGATGATTATCTGACTGCCCACAAAAGAGCCCACTCGCGCAATTATCGCTTCAGTCAGACGACCTACTCGCTCACGTCGACTTGCAGGAACTAACGATAAGCCCAGTGAAACTGCTTGCGGTAGAGATGTAATGAAGTACAGAGTTAACACGAGAACGGTCAAGAAAGAAAAGAAACCAGAGAGAACTGACTTGCCAACTCCGATAACGCCACCAAATGTCGAGATCAAGAGTGAACCATTTGAAGTGACTGACTTCAATTTTTCCTGCAAGGTGTCGATAATTCCGTAGTGATCATTCAGGTTTGCGATAGTTGCATTATTTTTTAACTCAGCAAGTAACGTAGGCGCCTTCTCAATGAGTTGAGTACCTTGCGAAATTACTGGCGGCAAGACTACAAGTGCAAAAAAGATGACAAAGAGAATGACTGAAGAAAAAATGATTGCAACTGCAGTGCTCCGTGAAACATTTTTTCTACGCAGTGCCTCTACGGCAGGATTGAGGCCAGTCGCTAAGAACAAGGCAATAAGAATGAGAACAAAAATTTGACTGACGCTGGCAAGTGCACGCATTAAGACAATCGCAGATAAGGCACCTAAGGTTGCAATAAAGCCAAAGTAAAAAGGTTGAGCTCTGTTAATTGGCTCACCTAATGCTCCATAATCTGCCTGTGGGGTTGGAGTCTTCACGGTTCGAGATGTGACTTTCTTAATTCGCGCTGAAATTGCCATAGATACATTGTAAAGTCACCATCTCGTCTAGTGGTGACATCGCGTTCATCTTCTCGTTACATTTATACGCAAGAATAGGAACCATGGCACTGCGAATCACAGGTTTGGGCGAGGAGATTGCCGCAGTCACTGGCCTGCCATGGAATCAATCATTAGAAGAGTGGCCAGAAGACCCGCTCTTAGCTGAAAAGCGGGGAATTTCTCGCCACGTCGTGCGGCTCGTGAGGGCAACGAGTGACCCTGATTCCCAGGTCTACGCGGTGAAAGAGACTGTCTCTGAGTTCGCTAACCGTGAATACGAAGTCTTGCGTGAGCTTTCACATCTGAATGCGCCGTGCGTCGATCAGATCGCAGTAGTTGAAGGACGTACCGATATCAACGGTGAAGAACTGCCGTGTGCAATTGTTACGCGCTTTCTACCGTATTCACTTCCTTACCGGATTTTGCTCTCGGGTTCTGTCACCGCGCATGACATTACGACTATGGCCAGCGGCTTAGCACTTTTGCTTGTTCGTCTACATTTACTTGGTTTTTGGTGGGGCGATTGTTCATTGTCGAATACATTATTTAGACGTGATGCCGAAGGCTTTGCTGCATATCTTGTCGATGCAGAAACAGGTGAGTTTCAAAAAACTTTAAGCGATGGACAACGCGAACATGATTTAGATATTGCAATGTTTAACGTTGCCGCCGAACTTGAAGACTTATCACTCTCTGGTGTCCTCTATCCAGGAATGGATCCAGTTCGTGCCGCTGAAGCGGTTATACGAAGGTATCGTCGAATTTGGGCAGCGCTGAAAGAACGACAATTACTAGATCCAAACGATCGCCATGCAGTTGAACGCGCGATGCGTCAATTACATGATTTAGGTTTTGCGGTTGAAGAAGTTTCAATCTCTATCGATGGTGATTCACAGATGCTCTCCTTTCAACCTAAGCTGGTTGCTGCTGGTTATCACAGCGCTCGACTGCGTGAGCTGATGGGAATTGAGACGGAAGAGTTACAAGCTAAACGAATTCTCGCCTCTTTTGATCGTTATAACGCACGTGAAGAAAAATCAGGTTCGACTACGAGTGAATTAGCTAAAAAATGGTTTGCCGATGTCTTTGAAGCAACAATCTCGCGTGTACCTGAAGATATGCGGGGTCGTGTTGAACGTGCACAAATGTTTCATGAGATTCTTGAAAATCGCTGGTATCTAAGTGAGGAAAAGGGAAGCGATGTAGGTCTTGATCATGCAACCGATAACTATGTTCAAGAAATCCTGCCCTACCGTCGCGATTCAGGTGTTGAGCTACCAGTAGTATGAGCGCGTGAGTCAACCACCAAACTTCGGGCAAGCCTTTGATTTAAGCTCATTAGCGCGGCCAAAAACAGCTCAACCTGCCGATATGCCTGGCCTAGAAGTAACAGCGGCAAACTTAACGGCAGAGTTCTTGCCGCGGTCAAAAGAAAAGCCGGTCATTATTATCGCTTGGTCGGCGCGATCAGTTGAATCCCGCGACATGGTGGTGACGTTAGCGTCATTGGAAAAATCTTATGCAGGCAGTTGGATTCTTGGGCGACTAGACATCGAAGCTGAACCGCAAGTAGCGCAGGCTTTTCAAACCAAGAGCATTCCCTATGCAGTTGCAATTATTGCCGAACAGATGGTGCCACTTTTTGAGCAGAGTTATCCGGAAGCACAAATTCGTTTGGTACTAGATAAAGTCTTAGCTCTTGCCGCCGAACAAGGTGTTGGTTCTGCCCCTGTTGAGGTTATTGAGCCGGAAGAAGAAGAAGCTATGGCTGCGCTAGAAGCTGGAAATTTTGTTCAAGCCGAAGTTGCCTATAAAAAACTGCTTGCACGCAAACCCGCTGATAGTTTCGCAAAACTAGGTTTGGCTCAGACTCAACTTCTTATTCGAACAGATAAGTTAGAACTAGATACTGTGTTGAATCTAGCGCAAGCATCTCCAACTGATCTCGCACTTCAACTTCAAGCTGCCGATATGGAAATAGTCAATGGTGGGGTAGAAGCAGCTTTCAAGCGCTTGATTTCCTTAGTACAGGTGTCATCCGGAGATGATCGCAATAAAGCTCGAGAGCATTTGGTAGGTCTATTTTTACTAGTTGACCCATCTGATCCTCGCTTAGCGGCGGCTCGAAGTGCTTTAGCGAACGCATTGTATTAATGACGACCTTAACGGCAAAGAAAGAGCTAACGTACTTAAAAATACTATTTTTCTTATTTGGCTTTTTTATCATGTCCTGGATTCCTAGGTTTCCTGAAGTCAAAGCCAATCTAGGTTTAACTAATGGTCAATTTGGCTCCTTAATTAGCATTTCAGCTATTGGATCTTTAGTATCGTTGTTGACAGTCGGTCACTTAGTTCATAATTATGGTGCTAAATCGATTATGCGTATCGCTGTTACATCAATAGCGATTAGCTTGATTTTATTAACTTCCACCCATTCGGGGTTAGTATTTTTAATAAGTAGCGTGATCCAAGGTGCTGCAATTTCTGCCTTTCATATCGCAGTAAATACCCAAGGTTTTAGCTATCAAGATCGCCGAAACGAATTGGTTATTACCCTATTAAGTGGATATTGGAGTGGCGGGTCTGTAGTGACCGCCATGATCTCAGGGTTGTTAGTAGACCGCATTAGCCTGAACTTGCATATTGAAATTCTTGCTGCCGTCATATTTGTGGCGATGTTTTATATTATTGCTCGCTTAAATTCAGTCTTAATAAAGCCTAACAAAGAGCCAGATCAGGCATATATCCTTAGCGATTTATTCAAAGGTTTTAGAATCGATCTTCCTGTTTCCGGAGCGATATTTTGTGCAGTCTGCATCGAAATTAGCGTTGGTGATTGGACTGCCATATTTTTAAAAGAAGACCTAGGAATCAATGGTGGACTGCAAACTTTGCCTTATATTCTCTTTACATTAGCCATGATTACTGGCCGCCTAAGCATCCATAAACTTTATTCTAAGATTTCAATGCAACGCTTGATGTCAAGAGCAGCAATAATTTCTAGCGCATCATTTTTAATAGGCTTACTTTTAGTTCATATACTAGGTACTGCGAATAAAACAGTTGTCATTTTGATTTTATCTATTAGCTTTACTATTGCAGGCCTAGGATCTTCATTTCTTGCCCCAAGTGTTATGCATATTGCAAATGTGAGATCAAAATCTCCAGCGAGTGTAGTTCTTGGACAATTGGGGGCAATTAATACAGTCTCTGTATTCTTCATGCGAATTGTTATTGCTTGGACGGCTCAAGCCACCTCACTGAGTTTCGCCTTAATCATCCCAGCACTGATGCTTCTTATGGTGCCTTATTTCGCAAAGATTTTTAAGAGCGTTTAAACCAAACAGTCGCAAGTGGTGGGATTCGAATACTCACACTTGTTTGTCCACCGTCCGAAATATCAATTGGTGAGTTAGTAAAACCACTGCCACCAAATGCAGTTGAATCGCTGTTAAAAACTTCGTGCCATGAACCCACTGTTGGAAATGTCAGTTGGTATCTCTCGTGCGGCATTGGAGAGAAATTCGTTACGCTTACAAGAGGTTCACCCCGATCATCCCAGCGAGCAAAGGCCAAGACATTGGCTGCGGCATCATTATTAACAAGCCAAGTGAAGCCCTCAGTAGACGTATCTTTTTCCCAGAGGGCGGGGGTAGTTCGGTAGGTGGCATTGAGCTCTCCTACTAGTTCTAAGACCCCGCTATGTTCGGCGTATTGCAGTAAATACCATTGCAAACCAGCGCTCTCGCTCCACTCGTCATTTTGCGCAAACTCACTGCCCATAAAGAGAAGTTTTTTACCTGGATGTGCCCACATAAAACCATACAACGCCCGCAAAGTTGCTAACTTTTGCCAGCGATCACCCGGAAATTTGTTGACCAATTGTCCCTTACCGTGAACTACTTCATCGTGAGATAAAGGGAGCATGAAATTTTCACTCCATGCATAGAGAATTGAAAAAGTGATGTCATTGTGATGATGTACTCGGTGAACTGAATCTAGTTGTAAATATTTCAAGACATCGTGCATCCAACCCATATTCCACTTAAAGCCAAAACCTAATCCACCGGAATCAGTCGCACGAGTTACCCCAGACCATGCAGTTGATTCTTCAGCAATCATCATGACTCCAGGATGTTTGCGGTATGCAGTCGAAGTTGCCTCTTGTAGAAGTGCTACCGCCTCTAGATTCTCGCGACCACCATGAATATTGGGTAGCCACTGCCCTTCTTCGCGTGAATAATCTAGGTAAAGCATCGAAGCAACGGCATCTACTCGTAAACCATCTATATGAAACTCTTCAAGCCAATACAGCGCGCTTGCAACAAGAAAGTTACGAACCTCATTGCGGCCAAAGTTGAAGATGAGCGTTCCCCAATCAGGGTGTTCACCCATTCGTGGATCTGCATGTTCATAGAGAGCTGTTCCATCAAATTTGGCAAGAGCCCACTCGTCTTTTGGAAAGTGAGCCGGTACCCAATCAAGAATTACACCGATATTCGCATTGTGAAGTGCGTCGACTAAATGTTTGAACTCATCGGGAGTACCAAAACGTGATGTTGGTGCAAAAAACGATGTGACTTGATAGCCCCATGAAGGCCCATATGGATGTTCGGTGACGGGCAAGAATTCAACGTGAGTAAAGCCAGTGGACTTTACATAGTCGACCAACTCAACGGCTAACTCGCTATAAGAGAGCCCCAATTTCCACGAGCCCAGATGGACTTCATAGACGCTTACAGGTGCGCGCCATGGCTGGAAAGTAGCGCGTTGCTTTATCCACGGACTATCGCCCCACGTATAAGCAGTCTCTTCAACAATAGAGGCGGTCAAAGGCGGAATCTGTGTTGCCCGCGCCATGGGATCTGCATGATCAACCCAACGTCCATCGATTCCACACACTGCGAATTTATATTTAAGCCCGATACCTACTTCCGGAATGAAAATCTGCCATATTCCCGATGAGCCAGTAGCCGTCATTGGATTAGTACCACGGTCCCAAAAATTATGATCGGCAATCAGACTTACGGCCTGAGCGTTTGGCGCCCACACGCTAAAACTTGTTCCAGCTATTTCTCCATCTGAATCGCGCTGCACATGTGCGCCAAGGACTTTCCATAACTGTTCATGTCGACCTTCACCGATTAAATGTAGATCTAAGTCCTGCATTAAGAGACCTTAACTTGAACGATGTGGGCAGTTTTTCCCTGTGTTGGATCCAAGGAAACGAAAGTATGTGATGACCAGTTATAGGTCATGTCATCAAGTAAGTCGTGTGCTACAAAATGTTCTCCAGAAAGACCCAGTGCCTTCATATCCCAATGCACCATGGTTCCCTGTGCCGATTGGGGATCTAGGTTCACTACCACTAAGACTAGATTGTCTCCGTCACGCTTTGAATATGCAATCACAGATTCTGATTCAGTTGTATGAAAAACTAAATTTCGCAAACGCTGTAAAGCAATGTTGTTCTTACGAATTGCATTGAGCTTTGTAATGAAAGGCGCAAGCGTCGCACCAGTTTTATCAAAATGCGCCCAATCTCTTACTTTAATTTCATACTTCTCTGAGTCTAAATACTCTTCGCCACCTTCTTTAAATGGAGCGTGTTCAAAAAGTTCGTACCCGGCATACATTCCCCATGAAGGCGATAAAGTGCTAGCCAGTACCGCCCGTAGGGCAAAGATGTTTGGGTTTCCACTTTGAAGGTGGAAAGGATTGATGTCGGGAGTATTCACCCAAAAATTTGGTCTAAAAAATGAACTAGTCTGCGTGCTCACTTCACGTCCATATTCGGTGAGCTCCCATTTGCTGGTTCGCCACGTGAAGTAGGTATAAGACTGGTGGAATCCAGCTTTGCCAAGAGCGTGCATCATTGCTGGCGCAGTAAAGGCTTCGGCAAGAAAGACTGCATCCGGATGCTCTCGGTTAATGATTGATAAGACATCTTGCCAAAAGTGAACTGGCTTTGTGTGAGGATTGTCTACTCTAAAAATCTTTACACCTTTAGAAATCCACAAGCGAATAATCCGAATGACTTCATTTCGTATTCCCTCATAGTCATCGTCAAAATTTATAGGATAAATGTCTTGATACTTCTTTGGTGGATTTTCAGCGTAGGCGATAGTGCCATCGGCGCGCTTATTAAACCATTCTGGATGTGCCTGAACCCATGGATGATCTGGCGAAGTCTGTAAAGCTAAGTCGAGTGCAATATCAACACCATGCTTGGTAGCTACTGCAACAAAATTTTCGAAATCTTTCATAGTGCCAAGAACTGGATTAATCGCATCGTGACCACCATCAGAGTTTCCAATTGCCCAGGGAACACCAGGATCTGCTTCTGTGGGAGCCAAAGAGTTGTTAGCGCCTTTGCGATGTGCAATTCCAATCGGATGAATCGGTGGAAGATAGAGAACATCGAAACCCATTGCAGCAACCGCTGGAATTCGAAGCGCTGCAGTCGAAAAATTACCGCTAGTAATTGAGCCGTCGGAATTCTTAACTGCGCCTTCACTGCGTGGAAAGAACTCATACCAAGAGCCCACGAGTGCCCGTTCACGATCTGCTCGTAGTGGATACTTCTCTGAAGAGCCCAGAACAGTGCGATAGAGCGAGGTGCTATCGGCCTCTATGATAAAAAAATAATCACCTACATCTGGAACGCTGATTACTGCTTCTAAGCGATTGGTTCCAGGTGCGCCTTCATGCATGGAGTGCCTAGAAATAACTTTTCCAGTTGAGTCATGGACGACCACTTCGGCTGTTAGTTTTTCGTGACCTTCAATGACTGCTGTAGCCGAGACAGCTATTTCTTCATGCGGAACTGCTTTTACAGGTATGAACTCTCCACCGAAATAAATTGCGGGGGAGATATCGCTGATTGCAATTCTTGAGATCAACCTGATCCTTCAGTATTGCCAGCGTCAGCGGCAGAAACGTCATCAATTCGGTATTTATCCATCGCCGCCTTAACAACAGCTTTCTTAACCTGTCCCAGTTTTTCGAGTTGCTGCAAAGTAGCAACTGCAATTGATTCGGCATCGACTTTGAAGTGACGGCGCAGCGCTCCACGTGTATCAGATAATCCAAAGCCATCGGTGCCAAGTGACATAAATGGTGCTTCAATCCACGGCGCAATCTGATCTTGGACTGAGCGCATGTAATCGCTGACTGCAATTACTGGCCCATTGAACCCATCAAGTTTTTTAGAGATGTACGCACGACGGACATCCGTTGGATTCAATAAGTTATGACGATCTGTTGCCAGCCCATCACGACGAAGCTCATTCCATGAAGTAACCGACCACACTGAAGCCTCTACGCCCCAATCATTGCGCAAAAGCTCTTGCGCTTTTATCGCCCAGTTAACTCCGACTCCGGACGCCAAAATTTGTGCACATTTCTTGCGTTGGTTACTAGCCGCTGAATACAAATAAATTCCCTTCAGTAAGCCGGCAACATCTAAATTCTCCGGCTCTGCAGGATGAACATATGGCTCGTTATAAACAGTGAGGTAGTAGTAAATATTCTCACTGTTTTCACCATACATACGGCGAAGACCATCTTTAACAATATGTCCAAGTTCAAAAGCAAATGCTGGATCGTAGGAAACAACTGCAGGATTTGTCGATGCTAGAAGATGTGAATGACCATCTTCATGCTGTAAACCTTCACCGTTAAGGGTTGTTCGCCCAGCAGTTGCACCAATAACAAAGCCTCGTACTAATTGATCTGCTGCTGCCCAGAATGCATCTCCGGTGCGCTGGAAACCAAACATTGAGTAGAAGATATACATAGGAATCATTGGTTCGTCATGTGTGGAATAAGAGGAACCAACTGCAGTAAATGATGCAACAGAACCGGCTTCATTGATTCCTTCGTGCAGGATTACTCCTGAAGTTGATTCTTTGTATGACAGCATCAATTCACGGTCAACTGCCTGATACTGCTGACCATTAGGTGAGTAAATCTTCAACGTTGGAAACAATGAATCCATTCCAAAGGTGCGTGCCTCATCCGGAATAATCGGAACGATACGAGAGCCCAAGCCAGGATCTTTAATGAGATCTTTGAGCATGCGAACGAAAGCCATAGTTGTTGCGATTTCTTGTGCACCTGACCCACGCTTTACTGAGTCATAGACTGAATCATCGGGCTGTTGAAGCGGACGAGAAATGGTTCGACGGCGTGGAATTGATCCACCCAATGCTTCTCGGCGCTCAGCCAAGTACTGGGCCTCTTCAGAGTCTGCTGCTGGCTTGAAGTATGGAGGTAAGTATTTATCTAACTTTTCATCTGGAATCTCTAAGCGCAAAGTGTCACGGAACTGCATGATGTCTTCAAGCGTCATCTTCTTCATTTGATGTGTTGAGTTACGGCCTTCAAAAGTTGAACCTAATGTCCAACCCTTAATTGTCTTGGCCAAAATAACTGTTGGGCGACCATTGTGTTGAACTGAGCGTGTATAGGCTGCAAATAGCTTCTTATAGTCATGGCCACCGCGGCGAAGGTTCCAAATCTTTTCATCACTCCAATCCGCAACCATAGCTGCAGTTCGTGGATCGCGACCGAAGAAATTCTCACGTACATAGGCCCCAGATTCAGCTTTAAACGTCTGGAAATCCCCATCCAGTGTTTCATTCATAAGTTTTACAAGTGCACCTTCACGATCTTGCGCAAGAAGAGGGTCCCAATCGCGGCTCCACACAACTTTAATAACGTTCCAGCCAGCACCTCCGAAGATAGATTCAAGCTCTTGAATAATTTTTCCATTACCGCGCACTGGACCATCGAGGCGCTGCAAATTACAGTTAACAACAAAAGTTAAATTGTCTAGATTTTCTCGAGTCGCAAGACCAATAGCACCAAGTGAATCAACTTCATCGACTTCTCCATCGCCTAAAAATGCCCAGACATGTTGGTCAGAAGTATCTTTGAAGCCGCGGTTATGTAAGTAACGGTTATATCGTGCTTGATAAATTGCATTAAGCGGACCAATACCCATTGACACTGTTGGGAACTGCCAAAAATCTGGCATCAATCGTGGGTGAGGATACGATGACAAACTTCCAGATGGATGGGAGAGCTCTTGTCTAAATCCATCTAACTGATCTTCGCTTAAGCGACCTTCAAGAAATGCACGTGCATACATTCCGGGACTTGCATGTCCCTGGAAAAAGATTTGGTCTCCGCCGCCTGGATGATCTTGACCGCGGAAGAAGTGATTGAAGCCAACCTCATAAAGCGCAGCAGATGATGCATATGTTGAAATATGTCCACCGACACCAACACCTGGACGCTGAGCTCGGTGCACCAACATTGCGGCATTCCAGCGATTGATCGCGCGAATTCGTCGTTCAATATTTTCATCGCCGGGAAAAACAGGTTCATGCTCTGGCGAAATGGTATTGATGTAGTCGGTAGTGCGAAGGGCGGAAAGGCCGATATTTTTTTCGTGGGCACGCTTTAAAAGACTCAACATCAAATATCGAGCGCGTACTGGCCCAGCGTGTTCTAGAGCCGCATCAAAAGAGGCCTGCCATTCAGCGGTTTCTGATGGATCGGTATCCACCAGCTGTTCGATGAACTGATCAGGGGCTTCAATGTTTTCGCTCATGGCCCCTATTCTTCCCTGAACTGGCCAGTAAGTCGAAATCGAGAATCATTGTCCGGAACCTCTTGCAAAAATTCGCGAGATTGTGTGGACTTAGCCTGTGCCAGAGAGAATGGGCTTTAAGAAAGGTGACCTGATTCTAGAGGTCGGCCGTGGCGGCGACTCAGATCCGAGCGTTCGTGAGCGAGTGATTGAGATTACCGGCACTGCTTTCCTTGTTGCCGATTCACACGAGGTCGTCGATGGCGTAATCATTTGGTGGCGTGATGGCGATGGTGATTTATTTGACGAACTCATGGATGGACTTACGTATTTAACGCAGAGCGGTCCGATGTGGGTCTTAACACCTAAAGTTGGTCGTGAGGGACATGTAGAACCAAGTGACATACAGGATGCTGCGCCAATCGCTGGACTAAGTGTTACATCCACCATTTCTATAGCTCATGACTGGAGCGCTACTCGTCTAGTGGCAAGGAAAGTCGGCAAACGGTAGATTTACGCACATGACATTAACTATTGGACAAGCAGCTCCGGATTTTGAAGTGATGAATCAACATGGTGAGAAAATCACACTTTCCTCATTCAAAGGTGAGAAAAATGTAGTGCTTCTATTTTATCCATTTGCATTTTCGGGGATTTGTACAGGTGAACTGTGCGCGCTGCGAGATGATTTAGCAGCCTTCCAAAATGAGAATGTACAACTTCTTGCAATCTCTTGTGATCCTATGTATGCCCAGCGCGCATTTGCAGATCATGAGGGATATAAGTTTCCAGTGCTTGCAGATTTCTGGCCACATGGCGCAGTTGCTAAGTCCTATGGTGTATTTGATGATGCACGTGGATGTTCAACTCGTGGAACCTTTGTTATCGATAAGGCTGGCATTCTGCGCTGGCAAGTAATCAACGGCTTGGGTGAAGCACGCACTATTGATGACTATAAAGCGGCGATAGCGGCGCTGTAATAGCGGGGAATTACTCATTTCACACCTTGTGAAGTACGATTTGCCGGTGCTCGAAAGAGTGCGCGGGTGCTTAGCTCAGTGGTAGAGCGTCTCGTTTACACCGAGAATGTCGGGGGTTCGAAACCCTCAGCGCCCACACGAAGAAGGAGTTGATGAGAAGCCTATGAAAGCCAGCTCACACCATCAGCGCCAAATCTTAGAAGTAGCTCATTTGGATCAACGAACCACTGCAATTAATCATAAAGTAGCAACTCTTCCAGAATTAGCTCACCTTAAATCAGTTACAACGAAATCACACAATGCCCGCGATCTGCGTATAGGTGCTCAAACTGAACTCAGTGATGTCAAGCGTGAACTCTTGCGTGCAGAGGCTGACGTAGAACAGATTGTTAGCCGCATAACTAAAGATGAGTCTCGGCTCAGCAGTGGTTCGACCTCACCAAAAGAGCTAGAACAGTTGCAACATGAAGTTGGAACCCTTGGTATTCGCCGTGCAGAGCTTGAAGAGATTGAATTAGAGATCATGATGAGGGTCGATGAGATCAATGCACGCATAGTTGATCTTCAAGATCAGGAAACTTCCTTCGCGGCAGAGATAGCAGATCTTGAAATTCGTAAAGAAAATGCAATGGCGCAGTTTAATAACGAACTCGAAGCGATAGTGCAAGCACGGTCAGAGGCGCTCGCAAGTGTTTCACCTGAGTTGATTGCCTTGTACGAAAAGATTCGAAGCTCTAATAATGGAAATGGTGCCGCTGCCTTATCTGCAGGTGCATGTAACGGCTGCCATCTTTCAATCAATACGATAGAACTCAAGCGCATTGCTGATTTAGCCGAGGATGAAGTTGTGCGATGCGAAGAGTGCCGTTGCATCTTGGTGCGTGGAGTTTAATTAGATGGCTAGACATTTTTCGCTTACCGCTGATGGAGGCTCTCGAGGCAATCCGGGTGATGCAGGATATGGATCGGTTGTTACAGAAAATGGAAAAATAATTGCTGAACTCTATGATTACATCGGAATCGCTACTAATAATGTTGCCGAATACAGTGGACTTATCGCAGGCTTAACTGCAATCCATGCAATAGATCCTGATGCGACTATCGATGTAAAGATGGATAGCAAGCTCGTTGTAGAACAGATGTCAGGCCGTTGGCAGATAAAACATGCTGATATGCGCACCCTTGCCAGTGATGCCAGAAATGCTCACAATCCATCGCTCGTGACCTATACATGGATTCCACGCGACCAAAACTCACATGCCGATCGCTTAGCTAATAAGGCTTTAGATCTACAGGCCGGTGGCGGGGAAGTAGTCTCGGTGCAGAAAAACTACTTAACTGAGCGGCTTTTAACGCGCGAAGTCGCTACAACAATCTTTTTGATCCGCCATGGAGAGACTCCATTAACCCCATTTAAAAAGTTTTCCGGAGACGGTCCACTTAACCCAGAACTGACTGAGCAAGGTTTAGCTCAAGCCGAATTAGTTGCTGCCGCTGTAGCTGAACTAAACCCAGAAGTGATTCTGGCGTCACCACTGAAGCGAACAAAGCAGACCGCTGAGGCGATATCTCGCGCTACTGGCCTGCCAGTTATTTGTGAAGATGCATGGATTGAGTGTTCATTTGGAATTTGGGATGGTCTATCTATCGATGAAGTTAAAGAAAAATATCCAACCGATTATCACTCCTGGTTGTGCTCAACCAGTTTTGCGCCGCCAGAAGGTGAATCTTACGATGCCGTTGCGGTACGTATTGATGAAGCGTTAGAGAAGATAGTTGCCGAATACCCTGGGCAGCGAGTGGTTGTTGTTACTCACAACGGGACAATTAAAACTGCAGCGAAATTAGTTATTGATTCCCCTGCCGAATCTATTTTTCATATTGATGTTTCACCTTGTTCGATTACAACAATTTCTATATGGCCAAGTGATGGTCTACGAGCACTGCGTTCGTTAAATGAACAAGGGCACCTACGCTAAACCAACTGTTGCAAGCCATAAACGTGACATCTCGGCATGACCAAATACTGTCGGATGAATTCCATCTTCTGCAATTTTTTCCATTGAAAAGATCGCAGAGAGCGCAGTAAAGTGCTGATCAAAAGGAACCACAATTGCACTAAATTGTGCGGCCATCTCGTGGACGATTGCAATCTTGGGATCTAAGTCCTCGCGCCATGAATTCATCTCATCGCGTACTGGTAGTAAAAACGGCTCACACAGCACAAATTGTGGGTTACACGCGGCTTGAGTCTGGGCCAATAAACGGTTGTAACGTTCACGAAAATCTTTCGCACTTGTTTCATCATTATCATCGTAACGACGCCATGTGTCGTTGATCCCGATAGCTATTGAAACCAATGTTGGCTTATGGTCTAAAACATCGGCCTGCCAACGCTTTTCTAAATCAACGAGGCGATGTCCGCTAGTACCCACATTAATAATCTGGCCGTCGAGAGCCTTAGAGCGTGCAATTTCTCGCACATATCCGTCGCCAAAGGGAGGCTCGTTTTCTCTCCCGCAATCAGTAACACTGTCACCAATAAAGAGATTGACTTTAGGCATGAACCTAACTTCTTAGCTCTGCAATGAGTTCGTTAATTGGACCCTCAATTTGATCACCGAATAGATTCTTGCGATGTTCCTGTAAACGCTCTACTAACTCTTCAAGGGCACTTATGTGAGCTTGAGTTCCAGAAATACAACCCCTATTTGTATCAAAGCTACATTGTTGAAGTACCTTGCCAAGACCGATAAGTACTTCTCCGCCAATTAAATATTTCACTAACCATTGAGCAATCTCTGCAATCATGAGCGGCTTGCTAAATCCATCCTTTAACAAATAGGCATGATTCGTAGCGATCTCTTCACCTGCCGCAATAAAAACTTCACCGGCCTCTTGTAGATTTCCTTGGCGCCACTGGCTAACCCCTTTTCGAAAGACTTGTCGCAAATCCGGTGCAGGATCACCACCGACTGCAGTCCCCATCGATGTGCGGAGGAATTTTCTTAGCGCATTACGATCGGCTTCATTCTGGACTAAATATTTAAGTGCATTTTCCCATGAGAGATCTGGGTTGTAGTTTGTTGTATCCCATAAGTAATCTCCGATTGTGTAGAGCGGAATCTGAGACATTTCAAACTGCAACATGGGATTTGAAACCAAGCCGGATGAGTACTTGTGTAAACCGGCTTCACGACCACGCACTGGCCCGATGTATAGATTTTTCTGAAGCCCACCATCGTTAACTGGAAAATTATCCCAATACAACGCCGGCCGCAGAGTTGTGCGTTCAAAAATTACAGCATCGGAAATATCTAGGTATTCAGAGATGATTGAGCGGCCAGTCCACATGATATTCACGCGGGCATGGAGTTCTTGGCCTAGTACCTGCAGATAAGGCTCATTTCCTCGACCTGAATAGTGCATGGGGCACATAGTCAGCACAATATGTGGATCGAGGGCAACTAACTTGCTCCACACTCGGTTAGTAAAGTCTGCATGAGCCGCCGCCGTTGAAACATATCGCTTGATGTCTTCATCATGTTGTAGTTCCCAAGCGATGTCATCCCACAGCAATCCGAAATGTCTGGCACCTAAGTCAAAAAGCTGCTTATATCGATTAACCACCGCATCTACATCGGCTTCATCGCTATACTTAACCGAGAGTCCAGGAGATACGCACACAGCCAGTTCAATTGCATTTTTGTGCCCGACCTCGATGAGTTCTTGGGTATGAGCCAAGAAAGTTTCATCAAAAAGGGATCGCCAGTTAAAGCGCTGCCAAGGGATATCTTTTGGAGCCAAGAAATACGTGTTCATGTTGTAGTCCCCGCAATATTTTAATGCGCGCACTCGTTGTTCATGGCTCCATGGCTTGCCATAAAAACCTTCCACTACTCCTCGTATCGGAAAGTCGGGCGCCTGATTCATGGTGATAGTTGCCTCACCGGTATCAATCCAGGCAGTAAGTGCATTGAGGGCATAGCGGTAAGCATGATCTCTTTCAACACCAACAGTGGCAGTGATCCTATTACCAGTCCGTGAAGCGGTAAGCGTAAAGCCCTCATGCTTACCTGCGCTGGATTTAACGATTGTAATATCGATTGACACTGCTTGAAGCTCGCGAGCATTCCAAAATGTGTCATGCAGAGTTTGGATACGTTGCGTTGCATGAGTTAGCGTGATCATTGCAGTAATACCTCTTTAGCCTGTGTCAGTAAGTGGGTCGAAAACGTATCGGGCATGGACGTAAAGTGATTGTGTGCAGCCGATAAAACAGCGCCAAATACTGGCGATATGGCGAGAATTTCTATGGAAGCTCTAGGAATTAAACGCTTCACTTCATCTTCAAAATTCAGATCAAATATCTGACAGCCAGCAGTATGCAACCCGCCAGCCCTAATAATTGGTACACCTTCACCGTCAAACTTTAGGCGTGAGTAAATTCCAAATACATCGAGGGCATGTTGCTTTGCGACTTTAATGACATTTTCACTAGCAATCACATCGCCCGAGATTGCCAAGTCAAAAATTAATGGTGCTAAAGATTCATCTAAGGAGATTCGGTCACGCGCAATTGCAGTAAAGAAATCTGTTATGTCACTGTACCCAAGTGTTTCGGGAATTACAGTAAACATTTCACTCTTTGGAGTGATTCCGTGATGCATTCTGGCGATTGAATCAAGGCAGAGAGCAAGTAACTGTCCGGCACCACCTGCTTCACCTAAATCCATTCCCATGGTCTGCACCGTAGTAACACCATCATGTCCAGTGGTTTTACCGCCTGTACCTGCGATAGAAACAATGCCGATGCCATTTGGAATTCCCGCATAGAGTGCGGCGAATGAGTCATTCATCAAATGGATTGCTCCGCTAAGTTTTAAACTGGGCATGGTCGATGCAAACATAGACTTGTCTTCATCCCAATCAATTCCAGCAAGCGCGAATGTAGATCCCACAATGTCATCAATGGTAATTCCTGCATTGGTGATGGCGATCGCTATGAGTTCTTCTAAACCGGCAGTAACGGCTTTTAATCCAATTCGCTCCCAGTTTGCTCCACCATTAGCTGCAGAGCCGAGAATATTTCCATCGAGATCGGCAAGAACTGCGTGGGTCTTTGTGCCACCACCATCGATCCCTAATAAGGCTTTAGTCATTAAAAGCCCCAATCATTCCGGCGTTTTCTCGTTTTAAATCGGCCCACAGCGCTTGGGCATCGGTGATATCTGGGCCGATGGGGTTGCTGATGAGCGCTCGTAGTGCGCTATCTGCGTCGCCATTTACCGCAGCATCGATGGTGAGCCGTTCAAAATCTTTCACTGAGCGAACTAGCGCATCTATATCTGCACGCATAGCAGTAGTTTGTATTGAAGTAGCGCCTTTAGATGAAATGATTGCGGGAATCTCCATCACAGCATCATCTGGGAATCCAGGAACTGCACCATTATTTAACGTGTTAACGATATGAGTTGTCCCAGCATTGTTATGGATATCGGCCATGAGTTCTGCGGCTGAATCAGAGTAATAAGCACCACCGCGTTGCATAAGTTCCTCTGGCTTAGTTACTAGAGTTTCGTCCTTAAATTTCTCTAACAGAATCTCTTCAATCTTCATCACTTCACTTGCACGGGTTGGATTATTGGATTGATAACTGATCCACTCTTTTTCAGCGTAGTAATATAAAAGGTAATAGTTGGGGATTGCATCCAGCAAATCAATAGAACTTTGAGTCCATGCAGGAGAGTCACCCGGCTTACCTTTTTCAACGGTCAAACCTCGAAACGCGGCAATGGCAGCTGTGCTTCTATTCTCACCATTTACATGAACTGAACGAATCCAAGAGAGATGATTCAGGCCAACATAATCAAACTCGACTGAGGCAGAATCCACTCCTAATGCATCGGCTATCTCAATGCGAGTATTCCAAGGGACATTACATAAACCAATAGTTCTTAACTGCGGAACCTCTTGAATCAGTGCTTGAGTAATTAAACCAGCCGGATTAGTGAAGTTTAAGAGGATAGCCGTAGGTGCTTCCTCAAGAATTGTTTGGGCAATGTGCAAGGCAACTGGAATTGTTCGAAGTGCTTTAGCAAAACCGCCTACTCCCACGGTTTCCTGTCCGACTAAATTGTATTTGCGCCCTAATAGCTCATCACGGTGTCGTGCCGCCTGGGTTCCCACTCTAAATTGGCTCACTACAAAAGAAGAGCCACGTATGCCTGCACGTAAATCAGTGCCATAGTCGATGGTGATATTTACATGGGCGGCCTTGATCATGCGCTTAGCAAAGCGAGCGATAATCTCTAACTTTGTATTTTCAATATCAACCAGATGGATATGCGTTATCGGCAGGCGGTTATGTCTTTTGATAATCCCATCGATGAGTTCAGGGGTATATGTGGATCCCCCTCCAATAACCGCTAATTTCATTACTTAGATCCAACGACTTTTCGCACTGCCCCTAAGGACTTACTCTCAAAGACAATGTCGCATGCGGTGCGCGTGGCAATTGAGAGCGCACCGACAAGAATGCCAGTATCACCCAGGGTTGAAATTTCGATTCGCGGCGCGAATGGCACTACTTGCGAGACCAGGGACTTGATTGGCTCTAAGAAAAACCCTGCAGCACGTCCAATACCACCGGCTAAGACCACGAGTTCAACATCAGTAACCGCCGCAATTGCAGCAACATAGAGGGCAATACGTTCGGCTTCAACTGCCACTACGGCTTTTCCGAGTTCATCGTTGGCCTTGGCGGCGTTGAGTATGTCAACGGTTGAATAAGGTGCTTTCAAAATACTTTTAGGAAATTTTTTAGCCAGCGTTTGTGCAATCTCTGCAATCGAATCTCCAGATGGGTTGGTTGCACTTCGATGTATATCTAAAGGATTACCAAATGGAACGTAGAAGATTTCTCCAGCGGCTCCACGGTGGCCACGTAAAAGTTTTCCGTTCAGCACTAAACCAGAACCTAAGCCAGAGCCCACAGATAAAACCGCAAAGTTTTCAATATCTCGACCATGTCCGGCGAATTGCTCGGCAACAGTCACAAGATTGATATCGTTTTCTAACGCTGGTTTCATACCAAACTCTTTTTCAATCAGCGCAGAGAGATTTACTCCATCGAGTGAGCCAATAGTTCCAGCAATCGAGATAACTCCCGTTGCATGATTGATAACACCAGGGGTACCTACAACTATTGAGGCAACATCTTTAAGCCTGAATCCAGATGTTGTAAGAACTTGGTCAACTGCTTGATGCATTGTTGTCACTAAATCTTTAAGCTCTAGCGACTTCACCGGTACGGAGTTTTCGGCGCGCATTACTTGGTTGAGATCTCCAATAGCTGCACGAATAAATCGTGAGCCAATATCAATAGCTAAACTGACTTTTACATCACTTACTGCCTCATAAACAGAACGAGCCCGGCGAGGATCTTCAGCACCTGGAGTGAACTCTTGGACTAGGCCGTACTCACTTAAACTGCGCAAAATATCGGCCGTGGTTGGTTTAGATAGACCAATTAATCGCGCAACTTGAGCTGCGTGCAGCGCGCCTTCCTGGCGCAAAATATCCAGGACTCCACGCTCGTTGATCTCTCGCATCAGCGAGGGAACGGCGGCAACGGTTTTTTTACTCATCTAGCCTTTAACTCCAGTCAAAGTAACGCCTTCGATAAAGACCTTTTGTGAGAAGAAGAAAATAATAATAACAGGAGCCATGAAAAGCGCAGAAGCCGTCATCATCATATTCGTATCAACATGGTGGATTCCTTGGAAAGCGTTCAATCCAATACCTAGAGTCCAAAGATCCTCATTTTCGACGATATAGAGGAGTGGTCCAAAGAAATCGTTCCACGAGCCCAGGAAGGCAAAGAGTGCAATTGCAGAGATTGCTGGTTTTGCTAGTGGCACAATGATTCGCATCATCAACTTGAATTCACTGCATCCATCGATTCGAGCGGCATCTGAAATTTCATCAGGAATTGACGTGAAGAACTGTCTCAATAAAAAGATAGAGAATGCGCTTGCAAAGAAAGAAGGAACAATTAGTGGCAAGAACGATGGAATCCAGTGTAGACGGGAGAAAATAATGTACACAGGAATCATTGTGACTTGCCCAGGCAACATCATGGTCGACAAAATAACCAGAAATGTCGTTTGGCGACCTTTCCATTGCAGTCGAGATAAAACGTAGGCGGGAGGAACGCTGGAGACAACGGTTCCGATAGTTCCCATAATGGAAACAAAGAGTGTATTGAGTGTCCACTTAAGAAATGGAACTGCAGTAAATATGTCTATGTAGTTATGCCATACAAATGGGTGCGGCCATAACGAGCGTGTTTCTGCCTGTCCCTTGCTCATCAAAGAGATGACGACAACTAAATAGAGAGGAAGGATAAAGATTGCCGAAAGACCAATAAGAAGCGAGTGATTACCCACCATGTGTAAGAATTGATTCCACTTTTTAGCTCGCCTGGCTTTGCGAGAGTGAGTATCGATCTCAGCGAGCTTCTCAGGTGTGTAGGTACTCATTTAAAGAGGGATCCATTCGGATAATGAACCCAACGCTTTTGGGTTTTTAGAATAACTAATGTGCAAAGCAACGTGATTACTAGCAAGACCCAGGCAAGGGCTGAGGCATAGCCCATTTCATAGGCTTTAAAGGCGCTGTGATAGATATGTGTTGCATAGAAATACATTGAGTGTGAATAGTCGTTGACTTGGCCCGATGCTACATAGGCCTGAGTGAAGTATTGGAAACTTCCAATGACACCGGTGACAGTTGAGAAAAAGATCACCGGCGTCATCAGAGGTAGTGTGATGTATCTAAATGATTGCCAACCAGATGCTCCTTCGAGTTCGGCTGCCTCATACAGCGAGGTCGGAACATCGAGAAGACCGGCAAGAAAGATAATCATGGTATCGCCGATACCCCATAGTCCGAGAAGAATTAAGCCCCACTTGGACCACGCTGGATCCATAAACCAAAATGGCGGTTCTTTGATGCCAATTGCTTCAAGCATTTTATTGATAGGCCCATATGCTGGATTAAAGATATAGGTAAATGCCATGGTTCCAGCAACGGCTGGAACCATGGAGGGTAAAAAGAATATTGTACGGTAAATACTACTTCCACGTTTGGGCTTAGTTAAAACCCAAGCAGTGAAAATTGCGAAACAGATTCGCAATGGAATGCTAATCGCAGAAATCCAAATAGTATTTTTTAGAGCTTTCCAAAAATCATCATCTTCAAAAAACATTCGATGAAAGTTATCGAGCCCGACCCATTGTGGCGTCTCTATCAAGTTGAACTTAGTAAATGACTGATAAAAACTTGACACCATTGGGTATGCAGTAAAAAAGATTATTCCAAATAGCCATGGGGATAGGCACAGGAAGATGAAGAGACGAGGGACTTTGAGTTTCTTTCGCGGTGGCGCAATATCCCCCTTCTTTTTGAAGGGGGATATTGCATGTGCCCTCGTTAGTGACATTAAGTAGGTGCTTAGTTATTTCTTACAATGATCTGATTAACTCTTTGAGCTAAATCAGCGAGTGCAGTCTTGATATTTGCTGTATCTCCGGCTTGCCATGAAGCCATCAGATTCTGAAGCATAGATTCCTCTAAGTGCTCTCCAGTATTTTGAACTGTGTGATAAGCAGTCCTTGGATGCTCAGTAATATCGTAGATTGGTTGATACCAAGCTGGATAGTTAGCTGGACGAGCTTCTTTTGTTAGAAGTGAAGAAGGTGCACCGTTTGCCCCATCCCACGCAACCGCAAGCTTTGTATCGGTAGCAAGTGCCTTCATGACGATCCATGCATCCTTTACATTCTTTGAACCCTTTGAGATTCCCATTTGGCCTTGACCAATTACACCAGAGCCGTAAGCGCTGATATTAGATGGAGATACTGGGAAGCCAGCGATACCAAAGTTGACCTTAGCTGTGCACTTATCGGCCATAGCCCAATCATCACCAGTACAAAACATTGGTGACATCCAGTTTGCATCCCACTTCATAGCGACTCGACCAGAGATAAAGTCATGATCAGTTCCTGACCATTCTCCGCCTCTTCCTGCTACGAATTTAGTAAGGAGCTTGCTTCCCTTAGCAAAATCTCCACCACCATAAACCTTAGCGATGAAATCTTTCTGCCAAGCAAATGCTTCTGCCCATTTACGGTCAGTTGAGAATGCCGAAGAATTTCCGGCATACCACTTAGCACCAAACATTTGCCCAAGCCACATGGAGTCCATATCGAAACCGTAATAACCAGCCCAAGGTAAGAACCCTGCAGCCTTGATACTTCCATCAGCATTAAATGTTGTTAGCTTTTGTGAGTAAGTAAGTAGCTCAGTTGTTGTCTTAGGTGGGTTTGCAAATCCAGCTTTGCTCAAAAGATCCTTGTTGTAATAAAAACCAAAGACTTCAGAGTACAAAGGCAACGCACAACGCTTATAGTTTGAAATGGAGGATGCAACTGATGCAGCATTAAATGTCGCTGACATGTTGATTCCGTTTTTACCGGAAATAAGGGCGTTCAAATTCTGCCATGCACCAGTTCCGCAGAACCAACCAAGGTTTCCATTTCCATTTGAAATAGAGATATCTGGGCCATTACCTGCGTTAATTGCAGCAAGTGATTTAGCCATATCGATGCTTCCAACGGACTTAATATCTAAACCAGGGTTTGCGGTTTCGATGCGCTTTATTGCGGCATCCCACATTGCAAGGTTTCCACCGCTATACGGTGACCAGACTGTTACTGTTCGCGTTGCAGCCTGTGCTCCAGTTGCAGCAGCTACGAGGCTGCTGGCTACTAGAGCGATCACTGCAATTGAAGCGAACATGCGATTTTTTCTCATGTCTTCTCCTTTGTCACTTAACTTTGGGTAAGTCCACAAAAAGCCCACGCCATTGTGTTAGGAAACCTACCGCTTTGTGTTAGGTTACCTTACAGAGTTTTCAGAGATGGTCAAGGCCTTATGAGGGGGGAGCTATGAATAGGCGTGTCGCAGCTGGTGGTGCAGTTCTGGCAATTGCCCTGTCACTCTTTGCTGGCAATGCGCGCTCACGTGCTGTGCATGTGGATGGAACCCTGATCTATCACCGCTACAGCAGTTATCAAGCCTGGGATGCCACGATGTGGATGATCGATCTGCCAACTGGTGATCTGATGCAAGTGGGAGGCGATTGGACCGGTGTGGTTTCACCCATCAACGCGCATTTCTCCGCCGATGGCCAGATGATCACCTTCATGGGCTCACAAGCCGGCCTGCCCGAGAATGAATGGGACGTCTTTGTCTCCCACTGGAATGGCACATCGTGGGCCGAGCCGATTAACCTGACCGGCCCCAATAGCGCTCGCGATGAGGATCCTAAGTTTTCCCCCACCAGCTCCACCATTATTTATAAGCAGGATGGTGTTTTAGTAACAATGAACTCGGATGGCAGCGATAAAAAATATTTGACTCAGGGTAAATCCGAATCCTCGATGCCCTACTTTGCAACAAATGGCAAGGATTATCTCTTTGAACGCAGCGGCGATATCTATGTCTCGCGCGGTGGCATTGAGACAAAAATGTATGCCGGTGATGGGCAATCCTCGTACTACCCCATTGGGATGGATGCGACCAGTTTTCTCTATACCCGCGTACAAAGTGCACGACATGATGCAATCATGAAGGGTTTCTACAGCGGCAAAGCTTCGGAGCGATATTTCTTTAACTCCACTGACTGGGATACCTCGGATTCATATCCCTATCTCGATGGCTCCAGGTACATCTTTTACGTAACCGGTGATTACCTCATCCCTCACGGGGGATACAACCTGGCCTTTGCCGACCTGAAAACTAAGAAACGCTATGACATCGATGAATACTTTAGAAAAAAACGCACCACCGATATAAATACAGATACCCAAGAGTTAGGCCCTGCATGGAGCCTGGCGCGATTTAGGCATTAGCGGGTAGTTAAATTCCACTCATGTGGCTATTGTTCGACTCTTATCACCAGATATGAGGGGTACACAGCAGTCATGAGCCAACCCGCATATGCCGCTGCGCAAAGTGTCACGGGGCGCTCGCCATCTCGAATGGCATGGGAGCGCATTAAGAAGGATAGAACCGCAAAGGTTTCTGGCTCAGTCATTCTCATTTTTATTGCCCTTGCCATCCTTGCACCTATTTTTACGTGGATTATCCATTCCAGCCCCGATGCCTTTCACACAGAGACCTTGAACCAAGAGTTTGGCACGCAGCCGCTTGGAAAACTTGGGGGAGTATCTGGAGCTCACTGGTTTGGAGTTGAGCCCCGCACTGGGCGAGATATTTTCTTACGCTTTGTTTTTGGTGCTCGAACATCGCTCATAATTGCGCTCTCGGCGACAGTGTTGGCAACAATTTTGGGTGTTGTCATCGGATTAGTTTCTGGTTTCTTTGGTGGCAAAACCGATCTCGTTCTTTCTCGCACCATGGAAATTGTTTTGTCATTCCCATCGATTTTATTCGCACTTGCTGTCATGCCCGTTCTTGAAAGTGTTTTTCAAGGATGGGGTTTGCCGCAAGGAAATGGAACTCGAATCACCGTCATGATTTTTATTTTGGCGATGTTTGGTTGGCCATACATCGGAAGAATCGTGCGCGGCCAAGTAATCTCTTTACGAGAGCGCGAATTTATTGAAGCTGCACGCGCATTAGGAGCATCACGCACACACCTTATCTTTCGCGAAATTCTGCCAAATCTTTGGGCGCCAATCTTGGTAACAGTTGCGCTCAACATTCCAACGTACATTACGGCTGAAGCAGCGCTAACGTTTTTAGGTGCAGGAGTAATAGATCCAACCTCAGACTGGGGCGCGATGTTGTTAGCATCAGTTCCGTTTTATTCTGTAGATCCAATGTTTACATTTATTCCAGGCTTTGCACTATTTATGTTAGTGCTGTCATTTAGTTTGCTCGGTGACAGTATTCGAGATGCCCTCGACCCACGGAGTTCCCGATAGAACATATGACTATCGGGCTACATAGCAATACCTATTAGGAAGGGTTCAAATGAAACTAAAGCGCAAAGTAATTGCGGTAGTTGGAGTGCTTGCACTGAGTACTACTGCAGTTGCATTTATTAACCCAGCTTCTGCTGCAACTCCTGCCTCATGGATCGGTCCCGTACCGGCTCAAGCAGGCGCAGTCAAAGGTGGAACAGTCACAATTATTAACCAAGGCGATTTTGAGCACCTTGACCCAGCACGAAATTATGTTGGAGGTACTCTAGATTTCTATCGCCTATTCGTTCGTACGCTTACATCTGTACGCACAGTTAAAGGCGTAACTGAACTGGTTCCAGATCTTGCTGAAGATCTAGGAACAACTAAAGATGGCGGACAGACGTGGACTTTCAAGTTGCGTACCGGCATCCAGTATGAAGATGGTTCACTTGTTACATGTGAAGATATCAAGTACGGCGTAGCGCGCTCATACGAAGATGGAACACTTGATGGCGGACCAACATATGCACAGGATCTTCTAGTTAATAACAATGCTTACAAGGGTCCATACACGACTCCAACTAAAGATCTTGAAAGTGCTGTGTGCTCGAATAATGGCACTGCAATCACTTTCCACTTAGCAAATAAGGTTCCTTACTTTGCTTATGTGACTTCTTACGGTGCGTTTTCTCCAGTTCCACAAGAGAAAGACACTAAGCAGAACTACGACCTTCGTCCTGTCTCAACCGGTCCTTACAAGATTGAGTCATACGATCGTGGCAAGCAGCTCACTTTGGTGCGAAATAAGTACTGGGATCCAACAACAGATCCAATCCGTTGGAACTACCCAGATAAGTTTGTAGCTAAGTTTGGTGGAGATCAGAATGTTATTGAAAACACTCTAATTTCAGATTCAGGCGAAGCTAAGACTTCACTTTCTATGGACACTAACATCGTTACAAACCTTCAAAAGGTTTCTAAGGATGCTAAGTACAAGTCTCGTTTCTTCCCAATTGCATCACCATATGCACGTTATTACACAATTAACGTTGATACCGTTAAAGATGTAAACGTTCGTAAGGCAATTCAGTGTGCATTTGACTTCAAGCAGATTTTGATCGCTGCTGGTGGAACGGCTGTTGGAACAATTTCTCCAACTACTATTCCTTCAAATGTTAAGGGTGCATATCGCAACTTCACTGTGTGCGATCGTGATGTAGCAAAGCACCCAGAAGCTCAAGTTGCTGCAGCTAAAGCATATTTAGCTAAGGCCAAGACTAAGAAGACCAACCTCATACTCGCCTACCGCGATAAGGGTGTTGAGCCACAACGTGCCGCAGCTCTACAACAAGAGCTTGAGGCCGTTGGTTTCACCGTGACTATGTCGAAGTATCCAAAAGCTGGGTTCTACTCACAGGTCAGCAAGCGTGGAATTCCTAATGAGCCAGATATTGTCCAAGCTTCTTGGGCATATGACTGGGCAGCAGCTTCTGGAATTGTCTATGCATTATTTGATGGTCGAACAATGACCTCAACTGATTCACGACAAAACTACAGCCGCGCTAACTTCAAGGATTTAACTGCACTGTTTATCAAGGCAGATAAGTCACCAACTGCTGTTCAGGAGAAAATCCTGGGCGATATTGAGCAAGATCTTGTTCAAGTTAAGGCAGCGCACTTAAACGTTTACTTCGAGAACTCTGCGTTTATGGGAGGCTCAAAGCTAGGCGGCCTACAGCTAGATGGTGGATTCTCTACCCTCAGCCCACTAGGTGCTTGGGTTAAGAAGTAAGTAAATAATAGTGACGAGTGGTGACACGAAAGTGTCACCACTCGTTAATTTAAACTTAATTGAAAGAGGGCATTAAAAAATGTTTAGTTATTTGCTGCGGCGCTTGGTCAGCGGAACCGTTGTCCTCGGAATCGTCTCAGCAATTGTCTTTGGAATATTTTTTATTCTGCCCGCAGATCCTGCACGTTTATCCTGTGGCAAAACCTGCTCAGAAGAGTTAATCGTAAAAATTCGTCACACGTTAGAGTTAGATCAGACGCTTCCAGTTCAATACGGGCGATTTATTAAGGGAATATTTGTAGGTCGCACATATCTCAAAGGCACTCCAGCGGAGTTGAACTGCACCGCTCCTTGTTTGGGATATTCATTTCAAACAGATCAACCCGTTACGGCGCTACTTAAGGACAGATTGCCAGCAACTGCATCCATCGCATTTGGCGCCTCTATTTTGTGGTTATTGATTGGCCTATCCAGCGGAATCGTTTCTGCTCTGCGCAGGGGAACATGGATAGATAAATTTTCCCAAGGCGTAGCTCTAGGTGCAGCATCACTTCAGATCTACTTTGTTGGTTTAGTGCTGCAATTTATTTTTGTAAATAAATTAGCGTGGTTGCCAGCCCCCGGATATTCATCTCCGCTTCATTATCCAGTGGATTGGGTAAAGCAGATGGCGCTGCCCTGGATCACTTTGGCTTTCTTGCTTTCAGCCATTTATTCACGTCTAACGCGCGCTGGCATGATCGAAATTATGGGTGAAGATTATGTGCGCACCGCTCGAGCTAAAGGTTTAAGTAATAGAACCATCAACATGAAACATGTTCTTCGCGGAGCGATTACCCCAATTGTTACCGTTTTCGGCTTAGATCTTGGCGGCTTATTGGGCGGAGCAGTAATTACTGAGTATGTATTTAATATTCCAGGACTGGGAAAGCTTTCAACTGACGCTGTTGCGAACTTAGATTTGCCAGTTATCACGGGAACTGTAATTTTCTCGGCGGTATTTATCATTGTCGCAAATATCTTGGTCGATTTACTGTATGCAGTTCTAGATCCAAAGGTGCGAATCCAATGAGCGCATTCTTAGAAGTTAAAGACCTCTGCGTTAGCTTTCCTACAGAAGACGGAGTTGTACGAGCTGTAGATAATCTCTCTTTCACCCTAGAAAAAGGTAAAACTCTAGGCATAGTTGGTGAATCTGGTTCTGGTAAGTCAGTGACTAGTCTTGCAATTTTAGGTTTGCATAAAGGCTCTAGCGCCCACGTTACTGGCGAAATTCTCATTGATGGCCAGGATATAAATGCCATGGCTGAGAATGAAGTCCAATCACTGCGTGGAAACTTGATGTCTATGATTTTCCAAGACGCACTTGCTGCTTTGCACCCTTATTACACAGTGGGTAATCAAATTGAAGAGGCATACCTTGTACATAACAAGGTTTCAAAGGCCGTAGCTAAAAAACGTGCAATCGAAATGTTAGATCGAGTTGGAATCCCAGATCCTCATAAGCGCGTAGATGACTACCCACACCAATTTTCTGGCGGTATGCGCCAACGCGCAATGATTGCCATGGCTCTGTCCTGTAATCCATCGCTTCTGATTGCCGATGAGCCAACAACTGCGCTCGATGTGACGGTCCAAGCCCAGATTATTGATTTATTGCGCGACCTGCAGAAAGAGTTCAACACCGCAATCATCCTTATTACACATGATTTAGGCGTGGTGTCTGAGACTGCCGATGATATTTTGTTGATGTATGCGGGCAAAGAGATTGAATTCGGCACTGTTCGTGAGATTCTTCAAAAGCCACACCACCCATATGCGTGGGGGCTTTTGTCATCTATTCCGAGGTTAACTGGAAATCCAGATAAGGCTTTAGCGGCAATCCCTGGAACACCACCATCTTTAATTTCCGTTCCTTCCGGATGTGCTTTTCACCCACGCTGTAGCTATGTTTCCAGAGTCGGACAGGCTTGTTCCGCATCGATTCCAGAGTTAGCTCCGACTTCTGCAGGTGCTCATCACTTAGTGCGTTGTCATCTAGATTCAACTATCCGTGAAAATATTTTCAACTCTGAAGTGGCGCCAAACCTATGACCAGCATCCTAAAAGTTGAGGGATTAACCAAACATTTCCCTGGTAGCAAGCACTCACTATTTGGTAAGCGAGATTTGATTCAAGCCGTTGATGGACTTTCTTTTGACGTTGCTGCCGGTGAAGCTATTGGCTTGGTTGGTGAATCTGGCTGCGGTAAGTCAACGACGGGACGTTTGATTACTCGTCTTTTAGAGCCAACTGCCGGGAAAATCGAGTTTAATGGAATTGATATTACGCACTTATCAAATGCACAAATGCGTCCGATTCGTGAAGATCTACAGATTATCTTTCAAGATCCTTATGCATCACTGAATCCCCGTCATACTGTGGGAACTATCGTTGCTTCACCTTTTCGCATCGGCGGAATCACGCCAGAAGGCGGCGTAAAAAAGCGAGTCCAAGAGTTACTGGAGATTGTTGGCTTAAATCCTGAGCACTACAACCGATACCCACATGAATTTTCTGGGGGACAGCGTCAACGAATTGGAATCGCCCGCGCCTTAGCCCTTCGTCCGAAATTAATCGTTGCTGATGAACCTGTTTCAGCGCTGGATGTCTCGATTCAAGCGCAAGTTATTAATCTATTGAAGGATTTGCAGACTCAATTTGATATTGCTTTTATTTTCATCGCACACGATCTTGCAGTCGTACGCCATTTTGCTCAACGGGTTGCAGTTATGTACTTAGGTGACATAGTTGAGATTGCCGATAGAGATACTCTCTACAGCAAACCTAAGCACCCGTACACGAAGGCTTTACTTTCTGCAGTCCCAGAAGTAGATCCAGATGCGATTGGTTCCCGCGAAAGAATACGTTTAACTGGCGATGTTCCTAATCCCATTAATCCACCTTCTGGATGCCGATTCAGAACTCGTTGCTGGAAAGCCCAAGATATATGCGCAACTAGTCGACCACAGTTATTGCAGATAGGTAGTTCGCAAGTAGCTTGTCATTTTCCGGAGTAAAGAATGAAAATCTTAACTATCAATATTTCCTCACGCATAGTTGAGGGTGAGTGGACTGGCGATGAAGCCAAGTCCGGCATTGATAAGCGACCAGTTGCCGGTCCCATACAGTTGAAGAACGATCAAGTTGGCGATGACATTATTTCCGATCGCACACACCATGGTGGCTATGACAAAGCTGCATACGCTTATGCACGTGAAGATGCTGACTGGTGGGAAAATAATTTAGGGATATCCATTAGCAACGGTCGTTTTGGTGAAAATTTAACCACCAGCGGTATAGATGTTAACCAAGCACGCGTTGGTGAGCGATGGAGTATTGGCTCTGCGATTGTAGAAGTCTCACAACCGCGAATTCCCTGTCGCGTATTTGCCGGATTCTGGAACCGTCCAACTCTGATTAAGGAGTTCATGGAGGCCGGTAAACCTGGAACGTATTTGCGCATTATTCAAGAGGGTGAAATTACTGCTGGGGATTCAATTACAGTAATTCATGTTCCAGAACATTCAATTACGATTGCCGATTTATATGCAGCCAAAAATGGTGATCGCACAAAGATTCACGAAATAGCTGCCGTGCAAGAACTATCTGCCGAATATAAAGAATGGGCACAGAGCCTTTGCAAATAAGGCTTTTCAGGCCAATCCAGTGCCGATAGTCTTGCCCGTATGACTTCACGTGTATTGCACGCTGCAACAGGTGCAAATTTGACCGCAAAAGGCTGGGCTCAAGAAGCTGCGATTCGTATGCTGCACAACAATTTAGATCCAGCTGTAGCCGAACATCCAGAAAATTTGGTTGTCTACGGCGGCACCGGCAAAGCTGCTCGTAACTGGCCGTCATTTGATGCAATTGTAAAGAGCTTAACAAATCTAAAAGATGATGAAACATTATTAGTGCAATCAGGTAAACCTGTTGGTGTTTTTCAAACGCATGAATGGGCACCACGAGTTTTAATTGCAAACTCTAATCTAGTTGGGGACTGGGCAAACTGGCCAGAGTTTCGTCGCTTAGAGCATTTAGGATTAACGATGTATGGCCAAATGACTGCCGGTTCATGGATCTATATCGGCACACAGGGAATTTTGCAGGGCACATATGAAACTTTTGCGGCAGTTGCACAAAAACGTTTTAATGGCACTTTGCAAGGAACGCTGACTCTTACAGGTGGTTGCGGAGGTATGGGTGGAGCACAACCTTTAGCTGTGACCATGAATGGTGGTGTATGTCTAATTATTGATATTGATAAATCGCGTTTAGAAAAGCGAATTGAAACACGTTATCTAGATGAGATCGCCGATAGTGTTGACGATGCAGTTGAGCGTGTACTTAAAGCTAAGTCTTTAGGTATCCCACTTTCAGTTGGTTTAGTAGGCAACGCTGCCGAGCTTTTCCCGCGGCTTTTATCAATGGATGTTCCTATAGATATTGTTACTGATCAGACTTCAGCGCACGATCCATTTTCATATGTGCCAGTTGGTGTTGATGTTCATACTGCGGCACAGATGGCTAAAGATGATCCAGAGGATTTCACTAAACGTTCTCAAGCATCTATGGCTCAACATGTTGAAGCCATGGTGGGCTTTATGGATAAAGGCGCTGAAGTATTTGATTATGGAAATTCGATTCGCGATGAAGCCCGCCAAGGTGGCTATTCACGCGCTTTCGCCTTCCCTGGCTTCGTTCCGGCCTATATTCGCCCACTTTTCTGCGAAGGAAAAGGCCCATTCCGCTGGGTGGCACTCTCTGGTGATCCTAAAGATATTTACCGCACGGATAAGGCCGTACTTGATTTATTCCCAGAGAATGAAGGTCTGCATCGTTGGATAACGATGGCGCAAGAAAAAGTCGCTTTTCAAGGTCTGCCTGCGCGAATCTGTTGGTTGGGGTATGGCGAACGCGATAAAGCAGGGTTAGCGTTCAATGATTTAGTAGCTCGTGGTGAAGTATCGGCACCGATTGTTATTGGCCGCGATCATTTAGATTGTGGATCCGTTGCATCGCCCTATCGTGAGACCGAAGCGATGATTGATGGATCAGATGCGATTGCTGACTGGCCGTTATTAAACGCAATGGTCAATATTTCATCAGGTGCATCATGGGTGTCGATTCATCATGGTGGTGGCGTTGGTATGGGTCGCTCAATTCACGCCGGTCAAGTTTCAGTCGCTGATGGTACAAAGTTAGCTGCGCAAAAGTTAGCGCGCGTACTTACAAATGATCCAGGCATGGGAGTCATTCGCCATGCCGATGCTGGTTATGATGTAGCTGTCAACACCGCACGAGAGCGCCATGTGCATGTTCCGATGTTAGATATTGAATAGATCATGACAAGCACCTTAATCACCAACATAGGTCAGTTAGTTACAAATGATCCAACCCATGATGGAACTAAGCTTGGTTTGATTAAAGATGCAGCGCTTCTCATTGAAGATGGAGTCATTGCATGGGCTGGAGCAAACTCTGAGGCACCAACAAAGCACATCAAGACAAGTATCGATGCTGAAGGTATGTGTGTTTTACCGGGCTATGTAGATAGCCATACCCATATGATTTTTACTGGAGACCGCAGTAATGAGTTTCGGGCGCGCATGTTGGGGGAGAGTTATACCGCCGGCGGTATTGCATCCACCGTCGAAAAAACCCGAAAAGCCAGCGACGAATTACTTCTTGCCCACGCTAAATTCTTAGTATCAGAGGCTCATTCTGGCGGCACTACCACCCTTGAAATCAAATCCGGCTACGGTTTATCGGTCCATGATGAGCGTCGCTCACTTCAAATCGCCAGTCAGATCACTGATGAAACGACTTTTCTTGGTGCTCATGTTGTACCAGTTGAGTACAAAGATTCTCCAAAAGATTATGTAGATCTAGTCTGCGGAGAAATGCTGGATGCTGTCGTGCCATTTGCCAAATGGATTGATGTTTTTTGCGATAAAGGTGCATTTGCTGTTGATGATGCACGCCAAATTTTAAAGGCGGGAATCGCTAAGGGTTTATTGCCACGTATTCACGCAAATCAATTACAAGAAGGTCAAGGCGTTTTATTGGGTGTTGAGCTAGATGCAGCATCAGTTGATCATGTGTCTCACTTAAGTGAGATCGATATCGAAGCGCTCTCAACTTCTAAGACCGTTGCAACGCTTCTACCTGGCGCAGAGTTTTCTACAAGGTCCTTATATCCCGATGTTCGTCCATTACTTGAAGCAAGTATCGCAGTTGCACTTGCATCGGACTGTAATCCTGGATCGTCATACACAACAAGTATGGCTTTTATCATTGCGATGGCTGTACGCGAGATGCATTTTTCGCCAGAGCAAGCAGTCTGGTCGGCAACCATGGGCGGAGCTAAAGCTCTGCGCCGAAATGACATTGGTCATTTAGTAGAAGGTGCTAGCGCTGATTTCCAAATCCTTAACGCTCCATCGTATATTCACTTGGCATATCGCCCTGGTGTTAACTTAGTAGAACAGGTTTGGCGCAATGGCCTCCAGCTCATCTAAAACAATCACGTTATCGATTGCAGGAGTTACCTTCGCCGATGTTCTTGATGTGGCACGCCATGGCGCACAAGTAGAGCTGTCGCAGAGCGCAATCGATGCAATGAGTAAATCCAGAAAATTTATTGAGGGCTACGCCGCTGGTGGAGTTCCGGTCTATGGTGTTTCAACTGGCTTTGGTGCATTGGCAAACCGACATATTGACGTAGAAGATCGAGTGCAGTTACAGAAATCTTTAATCAGGTCTCATGCCGCCGGTGTAGGTCCAGCAATTGAGCGTGAAGTAGTGCGAGCACTGATGTTTTTACGCCTACGCACAATGGCTTCAGGACGAACTGGTGTGCGTGTAGCGCTGGCACAGGCTTATGTTGAATTCCTCAATAAAGGCATTACGCCAGTTGTTCCAGAGTTTGGTTCACTCGGTTGCAGTGGCGACTTAGCTCCGCTCTCGCACTGCGCACTTGCCTTAATGGGTGAAGGTCGAGTCCATGACGCTAACGGAATTGAAATGCCAACAATGCAAGCTTTGAATGCTGCTGGAATCACACCGATTGAATTAGAGGCTAAAGAAGGCTTAGCGCTCATCAACGGCACCGATGGAATGCTCGGAATGTTAATCATGGCTTGTGCTGACCTAGAACGCTTGTGCGCAGTTGCCGATATAACAACGGCAATGAGTATCGAAGGCTTACTCGGAACCGATCGCGTCTTTGCACCAGATTTACATGCTCCACTTCGCCCACAAGTTGGCCAAGCGGTAAGTGCGGCAAATATTTATGCCATGCTTCAGAACTCAGGCATTGTCGCTTCACACTTAGAAAATGATTCGCGTGTACAGGATGCATACTCATTGCGCTGCGCACCGCAAGTCAATGGCGCAGTACGCGACACTATTACGCACGCCTCAACAATTGCTGCCCGCGAATTAGCCAGCTCGATCGACAATCCAGTTGTGATGCCCGATGGTCGCGTTGAATCAAATGGTAATTTTCATGGTGCTCCAGTTGGTTATGTTTTAGATTTTCTAGCAATCGCCGCAACTGATTTAGGATCAATGGCTGAGCGCCGGACAGACCGCGCACTTGATCAACACAGATCTGCTGGCCTGCCACCATTCTTAGCTCACGATCCTGGTGTTGATTCCGGGTTAATGATCGCGCAGTACACACAAGCTGGATTAGTCAGTGAAAACAAGCGTTTATCTACCCCAGCAAGCGTTGATTCGATTCCATCATCGGCGATGCAAGAGGATCATGTTTCAATGGGTTGGTCTGCAGCGCGCAAACTGCGCAAGGTAGTTGAGAACTTAGCTCGGATTCTGGCGATTGAATTAGTGACATCGGCGCGTGCCATTGAGTTTCGCGAAGGTTTGACACCTTCACCGGCAACGGCGCGCGTAATTGCAGAGCTTCGTAAAACAGTGCCAGGTGTAGGTCCAGATCGCTTTTTATCACCTGAACTTGAAGCGGCTACGGCGTTGATTAACTCAGGGGCGGTTCTTTCTGCAGCCAAGGAAGTTGTGACAACGCTTATCTAGAAGCTAAACCAGATGCGGCCTCTAAAACCAACAATGCGGCCAGGCGAACTGTGCGCTGATCTGCCGAATCAATTGAGGCATCTATCTCAGTTATATCAAGTGCACGTACTCGCTCATCGGCTGCAAGTAAGAATGCACCTTGTCGTAATTCATCAGCGCTGATTCCACCTGGCATTGCCGCTGGGCATGCTGGCACAACGCTGCGATCACAGACATCAACATCTAAATCAACATAAATGTCACGACCACCAGCTCCTGCAATATCGAGAGCTTGTTTCACTACATCGGCAATTGAACGTATCCGCAATTCTGCACGCGAAATTACTATGATTCCATTTTCTTTAGCACGAGCACTGTATTCGGCGCTGTTAGCAAAGTCAGCGATACCAATCTGCACAATATTGTTACCGGGCAACC
>CAFARE010000007.1_pt1 | contig 31039 bp, 30 predicted proteins | sample 7267901 | NCBI WGS metagenome assembly CAFARE01 (sample SAMEA6814012, study PRJEB35770) | freshwater metagenome | biome: Freshwater; feature: Freshwater reservoir; material: water | place: Czech Republic | collected 2016-04-20 | depth 30m m
ACAAGCCGGTGGCTCCCTCCTCTGCGAGGGAGTTGCCGTTTCCTCCTTCCCCACCAAATCGTTGGTGGGTACACATCTCGCAAAACACTGTGGTGGTTTGACTATATGCGACGGGGGCAACGGCAACTCCCTCGCACACAGTTTCATTTGGTTGACACCTATGAATCTTTGCTCGGTCGCCACCGGCGTGACTGGCGTTGTGTTTGCCCCCAAGTACGCGGAACAACGCGAACTTGGATCCTGCTCGTCATGGAGTTATCTCAACAAAAGCCAAAAGAAAGAAAAAGACAATGAGTGATGCCAGAGATTTAGAGACTCTTCTTTCGATAGCAAGACAACAAGAAGCAGGTCGAAACGGAAGCGAGTCAGCACAAATCTCTGCCATTAGAATTCTTGCGAATGCTGGTGGCGCACTTCCAATCGCAGATTTAATTTCTCGCTATGGTGTCTCATCACAAACGATTGCGCTTCTCTGTGATGAAGAACAACACACAGACAAGCGAAGGAAAGTGCGTGCGCGACTTGGTGAAGTTGATGGAGTTCCCGTTGTTTGGCTAACCGCCTCTGGTCATCAAGCATCTGGAAAATCGCGCGGGTTCGAAATTAGACCTACTTCAGATTCGCTTGGTCATGCTCTCGGACCATCTCGATTAGCGAAGTGGATCGAACCATTAGCTCCTACTCTCAATCCTCATGGTGTCGAGTTATCGGTTACATGGGGGCCGTCTTGCCAAGCGTTTAGTCGCAGAACAGAAGCACTTGCTTGGGCACGACTTAAAACACAAGCAGACCAGACTGGTGATGTTGGTGTTTTAACTGGTGGGTTAATTCCAGATGCTCTTTTAATTGAAAGGCGTCCTGTTACTGAACAAGGTTCTCAAATGTTCGAATCCGCATGGAAGAGAAAACCGTTTGACCGCGATGAAATAGCAGAGACAGTTGTCGCAGTCGAAGTTCAAAACGCAACAAGACAAGCATCAGATCCATTGAGATCCAAGGTTGACGCTTGGTCTTCTGCGGTTGAAAATTTAAAGGTTGCCAGTATTGTTTTATGGATTGTTGAACCCAATGCTTGTAAAGTCCTTGCGAGCCTAGGTGTTGGGGATCCAGTCCGCCGTCCCGGCCAAATCTTCATTTCTTCAGGAACTGTTGGACTTGGGGGCGAACTTTTTGCCGTTCCGGGCCCAAGATGGTGGGTTTTAGATGTTCCCCGGCTTGCGCCTTCTCCATAGGCTGTCTTCCCGATGACAAACAATTGAGCCTCAATTTCACCAATCCCTTAATGTCAGTGTTTGACGATAAAGTAGCATCACTAAAGCAGAACGATTTGAATAATAGGAGTGAAGTTGAGCAATCCATTAAGGGACAGTGCCGTAACTTGGAATAAAGTTAAAAATGGCATGATCGCTAATGCTGATTGCCGTGATGCCTTAAAGACTCTCGAAGCCGATTCAGTTGACCTCGTCATCGCTGATCCTCCTTATAACTATGAATTCGTTGGACGCGAATGGGATCATGAAGAAATTCAGCGACGTCTATCTAGAGTTAAAGATAAAGCTAATTCAACAATCATTAAGAATGTTCCCTATGGTTCTGGACTTGCTGGAGGCAAGAGAGACGCCAAGTGGTACTTACGTAATCAACAAAACGCAATTGATTACGAGGCTTGGACAAAGAGTTGGGCTGATGAACTTTTTAGAGTTTGTAAACCCGGGGCTTATGTCGCAATTTTCAACGCCACCAGATTTTTGGCTAGAGTTCAAATTGCTTTTGAGGATGCGGGTTTCTATCCACGAGATGTAATTGTTATGGAAAAGCAGGGAGGATTACCTCGAGGACTGAATGCTGTTGGAAAACTCAGCAAAGAGGGAGATCCAAATGCGGAACTTTGGACGGGCTATCACTCGGCACTGCGAAATGCCTGGGAAGGTGTTGTTCTTCTCCAAAAGCCTTTGACTGACAACTATCTCACTACGTTGAAGGAGTATGGAACTGGTCTGATGAAAGCAGTTAATGAAGATGGAACATTCAAAACCAACATTTTTAATAAAATAACAAAACGGGAAGTGTGGCCCGAAGGGGCTCAGGAACTTCACGCGACCCCCAAGCCAATCGCTTGGATCGATTGGCTAGTAGAACTCCTGTGCCCTCCACAACCTGAATCGATTGTTCTTGACCCATTCTTTGGAACTGGAACTACCGGAATTTCTGCTGAAAAATTCGGAGTGAAGTGGATTGGAATCGACTTAGTCCCTGAGTATGTGGCTTTTGCTAAGCAACGAATATTGAGCGAACCTCTTAATTAATTTGGAATTGCCCTGCGTTATTTTCTAGCCATCCGTCTAACTTAAATCCTTTAGTCGCACTCTCAATCCATGCGAATGCTTCGTTTCCAATCCGGACATCCCAGCCTCCAACTTTCAAAGCTGATATCGCTGCCGGTAAATTATCCGATCTTAAAATGAGTTGTACTGGCTTCTTGTCTCGTTCTCTTAACATCTCGCCATAGCCCTTAAATTTCTTGAGAGTACCCGCGTCACCCGATCCAAGTCGATACTTGGTGTCAATCACAAAATCTTTAAAACCAAGGTCATACGGTTCATCCGCTCCGATTCGAATTGGAGGCGAAAACTCCTTAGGCGCTAAGGTAGCAATTGTTGCGGTTACTATCCGTTGCCAACACATTCCAAGTTCTCGACCCCAGTACTGTCGATTCTCGCGCTTCATGTCTGGTGAAATTCCGAAAAGATCCATCAATAAATCATGATCTTCATTTTCCTCACCATATTCTTTACCGGTAAAGGCGTTTTGATAATGAGTGACAACTTCCGTTAAACGAAGTTCGACTGCGCTTAATTCCATTTAAGGCTGCCTCCGTACCACTCTCGTACCACCGGCACTGGCAATCAGTGACAGTTAGTGACTACTCTGTGCGACGTAGATCCAGTGTTTTAAACTGAATCCACGCCACTAAGTTGGTGGCGGGTGAAGGATTTGAACCTTCGAAGGCAGAGCCGGGGGATTTACAGTCCCCTCCCATTGGCCGCTCGGGCAACCCGCCAAGGTCGAACAAGTAGTGCGGCAATTATGGATAGTGCGAAGGGAAAGGATACCTTAGGCACGTAGGCACGCTGACCCACTTGAATTGGCTGCCAGAGAAGGAGCCCCACCGTGGCAGCAGATAGCAGTTTCGACGTCACATCCAAGATCGACCGTATGGAGCTCGATAACGCCATTAATCAGGCAATCCGTGAGATCGATACACGATTTGATTTTAAGAATACGGGTTCAAAGATTGAATTAGAGGGCGAAAAGATTCTGATTGAGGCCGATACTGAAGAGCGTGCGAAAGCCGCACTCGACGTTGTAAAAGACAAGATGATTAAGCGCGGAGTTTCACTCAAGCACTTAGATGCAGGTACCCCACAGTTAAGTGGAAAGATTTATAAAATTGCTGCACCCTTAAAAGAGGGAATTTCTACTGAGAATGCTAAAAAGATTGCAAAGTTGATTCGTGACGAAGGTCCAAAATCTGTTAAAACTCAGATTCAAGGAGATGAGCTTCGAGTGACATCTAAGAGCCGCGATGATCTGCAAGAGACCATGGCTATGGTTAAAGACGGTGGCTGGGATTTCGCTGTTCAGTTTACGAACTTTAGATAATTGGATAAAAATAAAACTGGCTTACTCTTCGGAGTAAGTGCTTATGCACTCTGGGGCCTCTTCCCTTTGTACTGGCCACTTCTTGAGCCATCGTCAGCGTTAGAGATTGTTTCACACCGTGCCGTGTGGACTTTAGTTTTTTGTTTCATAGTTCTGGCAGTAACTAAATCACTTCGTGCCGCATTGGTTACTTTACGCACACCTAGAATCGCAGCAACGCTTTTCTTAACCTCAATACTAATTTCAATTAACTGGCTGGTTTATATCTGGGCAACAAATAACGGTCATGTTGTTGAAGCATCTCTTGGCTATTACATCAATCCTTTAATCACTATTGCCTTTGGTGTTTTACTTCTTAAAGAGAAAATGCGTAGATTGCAGTGGGTTGCAGTGGTAATCGCAGCCATAGGCGTTCTTGTTTTAACTATTGATTATGGACGCCCACCTTGGGTAGCAATCGCGCTAGCCCTTTCGTGGGGAAGTTATGGTGTTATAAAGAAGCAACTTGGCCTTGGAGCACTTGAAGGTCTAACGATTGAAACTCTCATCGTAGGTCTGCCCTACCTGTCATACCTGATTTATATAGGCAATAAGGGCACTGGCCAGTTCGGACATAGCCCAGGGCTAACTCTTCTGTTGATCAGTGCTGGTGCCATAACCGCTATTCCCCTATTACTTTTTAACGGCTCTACAACACGATTGCCGCTAACAATCGTAGGTTTGTTGCAATACATCACGCCAACGTTGCAGTTCTCAATTGGCGTATGGATTCGGCATGAAGATATGCCACCTGCTCGGTGGGTTGGATTCTTACTTATTTGGCTTGCTTTAACTGCACTTGCAACAGATCTTGTGCAATCAAGCCGTTCGGTCAATAACGGCGTCGCATAGCGACATTAACGCTCCCGTTGCATCGCATATAGGTAGCGGCCCAAGTGCTTGACGAGCTTCTTTAGCAATCTGGTGCAGCTGTTCACGTGATTGTCCTAATGCATCATGGTTGCGCAGTTGAGCTAAAACCTCGGCAACAACACTTTCATCATCAATAGGAGCACTAAGTAGATGTTGAAGTTCTCGATCTGCTGAATTAGTTGACTTCATAACATTGAGCGTTACAAGTGTAGGAACACCTTCACGCAAATCAGTGCCAGGGGTTTTTCCTGATTGGTTTGATTCACTTGCAATATCAATAACGTCATCAGCTAATTGAAAAGCGACACCGATTTTTTCACCAAATACAGTTACCGTCTCCATAATGTGTGCAGGTGCACCAGAAACCATTGTGCCATATCGTGCGCTGGCTGCAATCAATGAGCCAGTCTTATCGGCAACAACTTTCAAATAATGTTCCAAAGGATCTTGTCCGGGATTTGGTCCTTGGGTTTCCATGATTTGACCAATGACTAAACGTTCAAAAGTGCGCGCCTGTAAACGAACAGCAGCCGGACCTAGGTCAGCTAATAAATCCGACGACTTTGCAAAGAGAAAATCTCCCGTCAAAATTGCAATGGTATTTCCCCAGCGAATATTTGCACTCTCTACTCCGCGGCGAAGTGGCGCCTCATCCATAACGTCATCGTGATACAGAGTTGCCAGGTGAGTAATTTCGCAGGCTACGGCAGCTGGAATGACTCCGGAGGCCATGGGATCACCGAATTGCGAGGTTAAAAGCACCAATAGGGGCCTTAAGCGCTTGCCCCCGGCAGCTACAAGATGGTGGGCAGTCTCATCGACAAATGGGTATTCACTTCGCGTGTGGCTGCGTAATAGGGATTCAACCCCGGCCATTTTTTCAATTAATGTCGCCTCAAGTGCTGGCGCAACATTTGGTATTCCAAATGAAGACATTAGCGAATAAAGGTCGAGAAGTGTGAGATTAGATTAAGTAGTGGCGCAGGATAAACACCAAGTACAACCGTTACGGCCATAGAGATGATTAATGTTGCACGAGTAAGAATTGATGGCAATTGGACACTTGTTCCATCTTGGCTTGGATCGGTGAAGAACATCAAAACAATAACGCGAATATAGAAGAAGGCCGCAATTGCACTTGAAAGCACGCCTGCTATAACTAAACCTTTAGCTCCACCTTCATATGCGGCTGAGAAGATTGAAAACTTTCCGATGAAGCCACTTGTCAGCGGGATGCCAGCAAAAGCTAAAAGGAATCCAGCAAAACTAATTGCAACCCAAGGAGAGCGTTTGCCAAGTCCCTTCCAACGATTCAAATCGGTAACCTCACCTGATGAATCGCGAACGAGAGTTACAACTGCGAAAGCTCCGACTGTGGCAACTCCATAAGCGAACAAGTAAAAGATAGAGGCTTCAAGTCCAGCTTTGTTGAGTGCGATTACACCAGCTAATAAGAAACCAGCATGTGCGATTGATGAGTACGCCAGCATGCGCTTAACATCGCGCTGTGAAATCGCAACGAGTGATCCAAAGAGCATCGTAACAATAGCGATGAGTGATAATAAAGGTGACCACGACCATTGGGCGTTAGCAAATACGGTGTAATAAATACGAAGCATCGCACCGAATGCGGCAACCTTAGTTGCAGCAGCCATGAAGCCGGTGATTGGCGTAGGTGCACCTTGATATACATCTGGAGACCAAGCATGGAATGGAACTGCACCGACCTTAAAGAGAAGTCCGATAGTTAAAAATGCCATTCCGATCAATAGCAAAACATCGTTACCGCTGCCACCGACTATAGATTCACGGATACCGGCATATGTGACTGAAGCTGAATATCCATATAAATAAGCCATTCCGAAGAGGAAAAAGGCCGATGAGAAGGCGCCGAGCAAGAAGTACTTCAGGGCCGCTTCTTGAGATGCTAAACGGCGGCGGCGAGACAGGCCGGCCATGAGATACAACGGCAATGACAGCATTTCAAGTGCAACAAACAGAGTAATCAAATCGCTGGCAATCGGAAATAACATCATTCCAGATATCGCAAAGAGCGTGAGTGGATAAACTTCAGTTACTTGATTACCTGATTCAAGTGAATGGCGCTCTTCTTCAGATCCTGGGAGTGCTGCAGCCAGTGCGGTGAAATGATCTGTATCGGCAATAAGGAAAACTGAGATTATAGAAATTATCAAAATGGAAGCCTGCAGTAAAACTCCTGGGCCATCGATAATGACTGAGCCCATTGCAGCTGACATTGACTGCTCGTTATGAATTCGCCAGACCTGAGCTAGTGAAAGAACTAAAGTTCCAACAGTCAAACTCAATTGAGTTACAGCACGCATCGCTTTTGAAACAAATGCCTCAACTAATACACCAAGAAGAGCGCCGCCCAACAAAATTAAAATTGGTGAGAGTAATGTGTAGTTAAGTACCGGCGCATTAAATGTCATTATTTGCCTCCACTTGTTGGAACTGGATCGCTAAAGCCCAATTGAGCAATTACGTGAGTGGCTGCTGGATTAATTACATTAAGCAGTGGTGCTGGATAAAAACCAAGAACAACAATAATTGCGATTACCGGAGCAATCGCTATCTTCTCGCGAAGATTTAAGTCGCTTAAATTTTCATTTCCAGGTGTTGTCGGGCCATGAAGTGCCTTTTGAACTGGGATCAAAATATACAAAGCAGCTAAAACGATTCCGAATGTGGCAATAATTGCATGCACGGGATATCGAGTAAATGTTCCAACAAGTACTAGGAACTCACTAACAAAACTGGACATTCCAGGAAGCGCCAAAGATGACATTCCGGCAAGGAAGAACATCCACGCCATTACTGGGGTGATGCGCTGTAATCCACCGAAATCAGAAATCGTAGAAGATCCACGACGTGAAATCATCCAGCCACCGACTAAGAACAATGCTGCAGTCGAGAAACCATGGTTAAACATATATAACGCTGCCCCGCTATAGCCCTGCGAGGTCATTGCGAAGATTCCTAGAGTGATAAAACCAAAGTGAGAAATCGAAGTAAAGGCGATCAAACGCTTCAAGTCACGCTGACCTATAGCCAGAATCGCTCCGTAGATGATTGAAATGAGCGCAAGAACTAAAATCATTGGAGTAAATGTCTTGCTGGCCTCTGGAAAGAGCGTCAAGCAGTAGCGGATCATTCCAAACGTTCCAACTTTATCTAGAACGCCAAGAAGTAAGACTGAGGTACCAGGTGTAGCTGAATCTGCAGCATCCGGTAGCCATGTATGAAGCGGCCATAGCGGCGCTTTGATTGCAAAAGCAATAAAGAATCCTAAGAACAAAAGATTCTGTGTCATCGAACTCATTTGTAACTGCGAAAGCGCAGCAAGATCAAATGTATGACCACCTTGAGCACCTGACATCACGTACAAAGCAATGATTGAAGCCAACATCAACAGACCACCAAAGAGGCTGTAAATCAAAAACTTTACCGCAGCCGCCGAGCGCTCCCCTGTGCCATAACCACCAATAAGGAAGTAAACAGGAATTAACATTGCTTCGAAGATCACATAGAAGAGAAAAACATCAGTTGCGGCAAAAACACCGATCATCATTGTCTCTAAAACAAGGATCAGGATATAGAAAACCTTAACGCTCCAGCGTCCACCATGAGATTCATTCCAGCCCGCTAAAACAACAACGGGAGCAAGAATCGTTGACATCAAAATTAGAACGAGAGCTAAACCATCGACTCCAAGAGCGTAATTAATTCCAAAAGATGGAATCCATGAATACTTTTCAACGAACTGAAGTTCGACATTGTCGCGCTGAAAGCTAACTGCCATTGCAATTGTTGCACCCATAACAATTAGTGTCGAAGCAAGGGCTACTTGCTTAACCAACTTTTCATTACCCTTAGGTAGTCCAGCTACAACCACTGAACCAAGCAGCGGCAGTGCCATCAAAAGTGTTAACCAGTTCATTATTGAGTCACCACCCAAATCGCTGCGACCAGTGCAACTGCACCGAGCAAAATTAATGCGGCATAACTGCGAACAAAGCCAGTTTGTACTCCGCGCAAAGCTGAGCCTGAGCCAAGGGCTACTCGGCCTACCCCACGTACAGCGCCATCTATGACCGCTTCATCGGTCTTAACTAAGACGGCAGTGAGAGCCTGACCAGGCTGCATGAATACCGCCTCATTGAAGCGATCTTGCAGTAAGTCTTGGCGCGCGATTGTTGTGAAGATTGAAACATCAGTCGGTGCGACTGATGCAACTTCATTTCGTGAATATTTTACAAATGCGATTGCAACACCAATCGCAACCATTGCCAGCGCCAATCCTGAGACAACCATTGGTGACAAAAGCTCTTCATGCTCGCCATGATGTTCAAAGAGTGGAGATAGCCAGTTAACCAAAGCATCTCCGTGGCTTAAAAGATAACCAGATGTAACCGAGCCAATTGCAAGAATTGCCATTGGCAACCACATGAGCCAAGGGGATTCGTGTGGATGGGCCTCATCATCCCAACGTGACTTACCAGTAAAGGTCAGGATCATTACGCGTGTCATATAGAAAGCAGTGATACCAGCGCCTAACAATGTGACACAACCAAGAATAATTCCTTTAGCGCCGCCAGAGTTAAATGCAGTTTCAATAATCATGTCTTTCGAATAGAAACCAGCAAATGGTGGAACACCTAAAATTGCTAAATAACCCAGACCAAATGTTGCAAATGTAATTGGCATGAATTTACGAAGTGCGCCGTACTTACGCATATTTACTTCATCGTTCATTCCGTGCATGACTGAGCCGGCACCAAGGAACATTCCAGCCTTAAAGAAACCGTGTGTAAGTAAGTGCATAATTGCAAATGCATAACCAACTGGGCCAAGACCCGCACCCAAAATCATGTAGCCAATCTGAGACATAGTTGATGCTGCTAGAGCTTTTTTAATGTCATCCTTTGCTGTACCGATTAATGCACCAAACATCAAAGTTATAGCGCCGATAATCACAACTAAAAGCTGAGCAGTTGGTGCTGCATCAAAGATGAAGTTAGAACGGGTAATTAAATAGACGCCAGCTGTAACCATTGTCGCTGCGTGAATCAGTGCCGATACAGGTGTTGGACCTGCCATCGCATCGCCAAGCCATGCCTGCAATGGGAATTGAGCAGATTTTCCAGTGGCTGCAACTAATAACATCAAGCCAATACCTGTCAGTGCGGCAGTTGATGTGTGATCAACGGCCTCTTTTACGCCACTGAATGAGACGGTTCCCATGGTCGCAAAGGCAATCATGATGGCAAATGAAAGACCCATATCGCCAATACGGTTCATAACGAAAGCTTTTTTAGAGGCCGTTGCATATGCCGGCTTTTGATTCCAGAAACCAATCAATAAGTACGAGGCTAAACCAACGCCTTCCCACCCCACATAGAGATTGAGGTAGCTATCGCCAAGCACCAACAGCAACATGGCGGCAATAAAAAGGTTGAGGAAAGCAAAGAAACGTCGACGATCTGGATCGTGTGACATATATGAGATGGAATAAATATGAATCAAAGTGCCGACGCCGGTAATAAGGAGTACGAAACAGATAGAGAGCTGATCAAGCATCAGACTGGCATCAATTTTGAAGCTTCCGACTGAGATCCATTCAAATAGTTTCTGCGTAATTGGACGTTCACTATTTGAGCGACCTAGCATTAATGAGAGTTGATATAGGCCAACAAAGAATGAAGATGCCGATAGCGCAGTTGCAAGTAAGTGGCCCCACTTATCACTGCGACGGCCAGCAAGAAGAAGAATCGCGGATCCTGCCAGCGGAAGTGCAATCAAGTAGACCAAGGTAGTTGAGGTAATCATATTTATCGCTTCAACAAACTAGCATCATCAATAGATGCTGATCGGCGGGATCGATAGATTGTGACGATAATTGCTAGGCCAACTACAACTTCGCATGCAGCAACTACCATCGTAAAGAAGGCAATTACTTGGCCATTGAGATCTCCATTGATTCTGGAGAAAGTTACAAATGATAAATTTGCAGCATTGAGCATTAATTCAATACACATAAAGACAACAATCGCATTGCGACGTACAACCACACCTACGGCGCCAATTGTGAAGAGAAGTGCCGAGAGATAAAGATAGTTAGCTGCATTCATTTATTTCTCCTCCTCCACGCTTGTATCGACATTTCCAAGTTCAAAGCTTGATGAATTCAAGACATCGCCACGTGCTTTTAAGCTGGCATTAACTGAGGCGGCGGCGGCAGTTCCATCCGGCAACAGCGCTGGTACATCGACCGCATTGTGTCGAGCAAAAACGCCAGGTGCTGGCAGACCGGCAGCATTTGCTAGCGAGCCAGAACGAAAGCGTTGGATCGAAAGTTCACGTTGTGTTGGCTTCGTTTGAATGCGGTGATGGTGAGCTAAAACCATTGAACCAAGTGCTGCAGTAATTAAAAGCGCTGAAACAACTTCAAATGGCCATACGTATGTTGAGAATAAGAGGTTGGCAATTCCTTGAACATTTCCATCAGCGTTAGCGGCTTCTACTCCAACTGCACCACGGCCAAGAGTTGCACGACCTAGCAGAGAAATCATCAAGCCACCGAAACCAACTGCAGCTGTAATTGCAATCGGGCGAAGGCCTTTGATTGTTTCTACTAATGAATCTGAAGAGTCAACACCAACAAGCATCAAAATAAAGAGGAAGAGCATCATTACTGCGCCGGTATAAACCACAACTTGTACGATGCCTAGAAATGGTGCGCCTTGAGCGATATAAAAGATTGCCAATGAGATCATTACGAATGCCATCAAGATTGCAGAGTGAACCGCTTTCTTAACCAGCAACATACCAAGGGCTGCCGCAACACTCAGTGGGGCAAGAATCCAAAATAGAGTCGCCTCCGGCTTAGCGGTCTGCCCAACTTGTATAGCTAGATCAATCATTTATTCACATCCTGTGACGGGTGAGCCTGAGTTACATCGCCTTGGTAATAATTTGTATCAGTCATGTCTGGATACATCGGATGTGGAGGCATCAACATTCCTGCGCGCAACGGACCAAGAAGATCTTCTTTTTCAAAGATTAATTTCGCACGAGAATCATCGGCAAGTTCATACTCGTTTGTCATTGTCAGCGCACGAGTTGGACAAGCTTCAATACAAAGGCCACAGAAAACGCAGCGCAAGTAATTGATTTGGTATACCTTGCCGTAGCGCTCACCAGGTGACATACGATTCTCTTCAGTGTTGTCAGCGCCTTCAACATAAATTGCATCTGCAGGACAGGCCCATGCACATAGCTCGCAGCCAATACATTTTTCTAAACCATCCGGGTGTCGATTGAGCTGATGGCGACCGTGAAAACGCTCTTGAGTTGGGGCTTTGACCTCTGGATACTCAACTGTTTCGGGCTTTTTAAAGATGGTCGAAAAAGTCACCCAAAAGCCCTTGAGGTGTCCAAAGAGTCCGACTGAACCGGGTTGATTTACTTGCGCGAATTCAACCTTACTGAGGTCGCGATCAGAGTTTTTTAAAGGTTCGATCTCAGCCACGGTCGACTCCTTCTTTATTATGTGAGACGTTTATGGACGTTAATGCATCTGGGAGTTGCGGCAAAGCAAAGCTTGGCGCTTCGGCATCATCAACTATGGAGTCAAGTTTTTTCTTTTTAGCATTCTCGAAGCCGATATTGACTGCCATGATAAGGAAAACCACGGCCGAGGAAAAGGCGATAACAACGAGGCGAGGCGCGCCTTGTAATGAAAGTACGCGCAGTGTTGCAACAACCAAGATCCACATAATTGAAACAGGAATCAAAACTTTCCAACCGAACTGCATAAATTGGTCGTAGCGAAGACGTGGAAGTGTTCCACGCAGCCACACAAATACAAAGAAGAAGACCAAAACTTTTGAGAAGAACCACAGCGCGGTGAACCAACCACCAAGCCAGTTTTCAGTAAAACCTAAGAACGGTGGAGCGTGATATCCACCCAGGAAGAGCGTTGTTGCCAAAGCGGAAACTGCAATGATGTTTACATATTCAGCTAGGAAAAAGAGTGCGAACTTAAGTGATGAATATTCGGTGTGGAAGCCACCAACAAGCTCACCTTCGGCTTCAGCTAAATCAAATGGTGCACGGTTAGTTTCACCAACCATTGAGATTGCATAGATTGCAAAGGATGGGAAGAGAACAATTCCATACCACCATGAAGTTTGGGCAGCAACGATGTCAGAGGTAGACATTGAACCTGCATAAATAAATACGGCAACTAATGAAAGTCCCATTGCGATTTCATAGGAGATTACTTGCGCACTGGAGCGAAGTCCACCAAGAAGTGGATACGTTGAACCTGAAGACCAACCAGCCAAAATAATTCCGTAGACACCCACTGATGCAATGGCCAAAACATAGAGAACGCCGACAGGTAAATCTGTCAGTTGCATTGCGGTTTTATGTCCAAATAAAGTCACTGGTCCAGTAATTGGAATAACCGCAAAGGACATAAAGCAAGTTGTGGCACTAATAATTGGGGCAATAACAAAGACAATCTTGTCTGCAGCTGCCGGGATCAAATCTTCCTTCAAGGCAAGTTTTACGCCATCGGCGAGCGCCTGAATTAATCCAAAGGGGCCAACTCGGTTTGGGCCTGGGCGCTGTTGCATGCGGCCAACTAATCGACGTTCACCCCACACCGACATAAGAGTAAGAAGTACGCAGACAATAAAGACAAGTAATGCTTTGACAGTGATGAGCCACCCTGGATCTGCACCAATTAACTGTGCTGTTGTCATAGTTTCACCACCGTAACTACTGCGCCATGCGCTGCGCCTAGGTTTATAAGTAATTGAGATCCGCGTGAATTACGAGGCGCCCAGACTGCATCATCATGAATATCTTCAACAAGTGCCGGCAGCGTTACTGAACCCACCACTGATGAAATTTTTAGTTGATCCCCATCTACTACACCTAATGATGCAGCTCGCTTAGGAGATATCACTGCAACACATTGGCGCGCAGTCCCAGCTAAATTATCTTCACCCTTTTGAAGGGTTCCAAGATCCAGTAAACGTCGCCAAGAGGTAAGAACAAACTCATTCTCTTTAAGCGAGGTGGCCTTTTCAGAACTGATGTTCTTCATGGCGGCACGTGCGCCATCCCATGTTCCGATTGTTGCAATCTCTCGAGCAGCAGCAGTGACGGTACCTAAGTTCAGTGATACACCCATCTCTTCGGCAATCATTGAAAGAATACGAAGATCACTGCGATTGAGTGAGTTATCTACTGCAGCATCAAATTTACGTGCGCGACCTTCCCAGTTAAGGAAAGAGCCACTCTTTTCAGTGATTGCAGCAACGGGCAAAATAACATTTGCACGTTGCGTCACTTCACTTGGTGCGATCTCAAGAGAAACAACAAATGCTTTATCAAGTGCTGCCAAGGCTGCGGCATTATTAGTGCCATCTTGAGGATCTACTCCACCAACAAGTAGCGCGCCTAGCTCCCCTGAATTAACCGCAGCATAAATCTCATCGTTTGTTCGGCCAATTGCCGTTGGAAGTGAAGGGGTATTCCACAGCGCAGCAATATCTACGCGGGCTGCAGCATCAGAGACTGGACGACCGCCTGGCAATAAGTTACCGATAGCGCCAGCTTCAAGTGCGCCTCGTTCTCCTGCTCGACGCGGAATCCATGCCAGTTTTGCATGCGTTGAGTTAGCAAGTGCCGCAACTGCGCTTAAAACTCCAGCACTCTCTGATGCACGTTCCCCAACGAGAATAACTGACTTAGCTGTTAAAGGTAACCCGGTGATCGCGGCAGCCTCTTGACCAGGAGCAACTTTTATAAACTCGCCTTTAAGTTTTTCAACTCCAATTGAAAGCTTGCTTCCGATTGATGTGACTTTAAGTGCACGCTTGCGGAACTGCTTATTAAGTCGCAAGAAGACAATTGGTGACTCTTCTTCAGGTTCAAAGCCAACTAATACGACGTGATCTGCGCGATCGATATCTAAGTAAGTAGTTGTCGAACCAACAATGTGTGCGGCTAAAAATTCACGCTCTTCTTCGGATGAGACACGAGCGCGGAAATCAATATCGTTGGTGTTAAGAGCAACGCGCGCAAACTTGCTATATCCATAGGCATCTTCATGTGTCATGCGTCCGCCAACGAGAACCGCTGATGCTGAAGCTTTTAACCCTTGTGCTGCTGCGGCTAAAGCTTCTGGCCAAGATGCTTGAACTAATTCGCCATCGATATTTCGAACTTGTGGATGTGCAAGACGATCAACAGCAGTTACATACTTAAATGCCCAACGTCCCTTATCGCAGTTCCACTCTTCATTTACTGAAGCATCTTCACCAGCAAGACGGCGCAGTGTTTTTCCACGGCGAACGTCGGTACGCATGTCGCAACCAGATGCGCAGTGTTCGCATGCAGAAGGCGTTGAGACTAAATCGAATGGACGTGCACGGAAACGATATGAAGCCCCAGTAAGTGCACCTACTGGACAGATCTGAACCGTGTTGCCCGAGAAGTAAGAAGTAAAAGGCTGCTTTTCATAAATTCCTACTTGCTGAAGCGCTCCACGCTCATTGAGGGTAATAAATGGATCGCTCGCAATTTGCTCTGAAAAACGAGTGCAGCGCGCACATAAAACACAACGTTCGCGATCAAGCAGAACTTGAGATGAGATATTGATTGGCTTTTCAAAAGTGCGCTTAACACCCTGGAACCGTGACTCGCTATGTCCAGAACTAAGGGCCTGATTTTGAAGTGGGCATTCACCGCCCTTATCGCAGACTGGGCAATCAAGTGGATGATTGATGAGCAATAACTCCATGACACCTTGCTGGGCTTTATCTGCAACAGGCGATGTTAATTGTGTTTTTACAATCATTCCTGGCTCAACCGGAATTGTGCATGATGCTTGAGGCTTAGGAAAAGCACGTCCATTAATTTCAATATCAACTAAACATTGGCGACATGCACCGACTGGATCTAATAACGGATGATCACAAAAACGTGGGATTTGAATACCTAGTTGTTCAGCTGCGCGAATAACTAGAGTTCCCTTTGGAACGCTTACTTCAAAGCCATCGATTACAACCGTAATCATGTCGACGATTTCTGCAGTTGTCATTTATGCACCTGCCCCAACAAATAGAGTTGAAGCGACTGGATCAAATGGGCATCCACCATGAGTAATGTGAGCGATGTATTCATCACGGAAATATTTAATAGATGAAGTGATCGGGCTAGTGGCTCCATCACCAAGTGCACAGAATGAGCGCCCAAGGATGTTGTCGCACAGATCTAGAAGTTTTGCTAAATCTGCCTCGGTTCCCTTACCCGCTTCAAGGTCACGCAGAATCTGTACTAACCACCATGTACCTTCACGGCATGGTGTGCACTTACCGCACGATTCGTGCTTATAAAACTCGGTCCAACGCAATACTGCGCGTACTACACATGTTGTCTCATCAAAAATTTGTAGCGCTTTAGTTCCAAGCATCGATCCAGCAGCCGATACACCTTCGTAATCCAATGGTGTATCAAGATGTTCTTGAGTAAATATTGGCGTTGATGATCCACCAGGAGTCCAAAACTTGAGTGTGTGGCCGGTGCGAATGCCACCCGAAAGTTCCAGAATTTCGCGCAATGTAATCCCTAGCGGTGCTTCAAACTGGCCTGGATTATTAACGTGGCCAGAGAGTGAATAAAGCGTTGTTCCTTTACTTTTTTCAGTACCCATGGATTGATACCACTCGGCACCATTAGCAATGATTGCTGGGACTGCTGAAATAGATTCAACGTTATTTACAACAGTAGGCCGCGCATATAAACCAGCGATCGCAGGAAATGGTGGGCGAAGACGTGGCTGGCCTCTAAAACCTTCAAGTGAATCTAAGAGCGCAGTCTCTTCACCACAGATATAGGCACCAGCACCAACATGGAGAACTAATTCAACTCCATTGCCAAGGTGCCCAGCTTTATAAGCATCTTCAATTGCTTGGTTCATACGGCGAACAACATGTGTAACTTCACCGCGAATATAAATAAAAGCATGCTTGGCGCGAATTGCATGGCAAGCGATGATGCAGCCTTCTATGAGAACGTGTGGATTTGCCATAAGCAATGGCATGTCTTTACATGTGCCTGGCTCTGACTCATCGGCGTTAACAACTAGATAGTGATCTTTGTTATCACCTTGTGGAATAAATCCCCACTTCATTCCAGTTGGGAAACCAGCACCACCGCGACCTCGTAAACCTGAATCTTTAACTAATTGGATAACTGCATCTGGATCGATCGCTAATGCTTTTTGCGAAGCTTTATATCCACCATGACGCGTATAAGCCTCAATAGTGAATGAGTCTTTTTCATCCCAGTGAGCTGAGAGTACGGGCACTAATTGAGTCATTATTTGCCCTCTTTCGAAATTTTTAATCCAAGGAGTGAAGGTTCTCCAGCTTGAATACCTTCGTGTGCTTTTCCATCATTGATGCCGGCCAGAACAGCAGATGCCTCTTTCCATGTAACTAAAGAGTTTGGTCCACGTGTTGGAGGCTTGGGATTTCCTTGACGCATTGAATCAACTAAATCCTTTGATGACTGAACTGTTTGGTTGTCGTAGAACTCCCAGTTAGCCATGACAACCGGGGCGTAATCACATGCAGCATTACATTCGATATGTTCGAGTGAGACTTTTCCGTCGGCTGTTACGCCATCATTTTCTAAACCTAAGTGGGCTTTTAAGCCTGCAAATATGGCATCCCCGCCCATTACTGCGCACAAAGTGTTTGTGCAGACACCTACGTGATATTCGCCAACTGGCTTGCGCTTGTATTGCGTATAAAAAGTTGCCACGGCAGATACTTCAGCGGTTTCAAGAGTTAATAACTTGGCAATGAGTTCAATACCTTCGCCATCGACATAACCAACGCGCGACTGAACAAAGTGTAGAAGCGGCATGATTGCCGAACGTGAACGTGGATAGCGCGCAATGATTGAATCCATTATTGCTAGATCTTCAGTTGAATATGCCATTAGCGATCAACGCCTCCCATCACAGGGTCAATAGATGCAACCGCACCAATAATGTCAGCGATCATTCCGCCTTCACTCATTGCTGCCGTTGCTTGTAAATTATTAAATGACGGTTCACGGAAATGCACACGATATGGACGAGTTCCTCCATCAGAGACAACACTTGCACCGAGTTCACCGCGTGGTGATTCAATTGCTACATAAGCTTGACCAGCTGGCACATGAAAACCCTCTGTCACTAACTTAAAGTGGTGGATCAAAGATTCCATCGATGTTCCCATAATTTCGCGAATATGGTTCAGCGAGTTACCAAGTCCATCACTGCCTAAAGCAAGTTGTGCAGGCCATGCAATCTTCTTATCTGAAACCATCACTGGTGCGCCTTCGAGTTTTTCTAACTTATCTAATGCTTGTTCGATAATGCGCAATGACTGTTCTAATTCATTCATACGAATCAAGAAGCGACCATAGACATCGCATGTATCGGCAGTAATAACATCAAAGTTATAGTTTTCATAACCGCAATATGGCTGCACCTTGCGTAGATCCCATGGCAGACCAGTCGAACGCAGAACTGGACCTGTGATTCCAAGAGTTGTTGCACCAGCTAGATCCAAATAACCGATGCCTTGTGTGCGCTTCAGCCAAATTGAGTTACCTACTAAAAGCGTCGTATTGTCTTTAAAGTTTTTGCGCATAGTTGTGACTGCATCACGAATCTTAGGAATTGCTCCCTCTGGTAGGTCCTGTTGAACCCCACCTGGGCGGATATAGGCCATATTCATGCGCAAACCAGAGATCATTTCAAAGATATCTAAAACGATTTCACGTTCGCGGAAAGCAAAGAACATAGGGGTAATCGCACCAAGTTCAAGTGCTCCGGTACCAAGTGCCACCATGTGAGAAGAGATGCGATTGAGCTCCATCATCATGACACGAATAACACTCGCGCGCTCTGGTACATCGTCAGTGATTCCCAAGAGTTTTTCTACGGCTAAGCAGTAAGCCGTTTCATTAAATAAGGGTGACAGGTAATCCATGCGAGTTACAAATGTCGTTCCCTGGGTCCAGTTACGGAACTCCATGTTCTTTTCAATTCCAGTATGCAGGTATCCAATTCCGCAACGAACTTCAGTAACCGTTTCACCTTCAAGTTCAAGAATTAAACGAAGCACTCCGTGTGTTGATGGATGCTGAGGGCCCATGTTGACTACAACGCGCTCTTCTTTAGTTGAACCAATTTCTTGAATTAGCGAATCCCAGTCTCCGCCAGTAACCGAGAAGACTGTTCCTTCAGTTGTATCGCGTGAAGGTGCGTATGGATCAAAAGTTGTCACTTGTAACTCCTTCGATCACTTGGAGGAGGGGTTGTTGCACCTTTATATTCAACGGCAATGCCACCGAGTGCATAATCTTTACGTTGTGGATGACCTTGCCAGTCATCAGGCATCAAAATGCGAGTCAGTCCTGGATGACCATCAAAGATAATTCCAAACATGTCAAAAGTTTCGCGTTCATGCCAATTGTTTCCCGCCCACACTTCAACGAGTGAAGGAATATGCGCATCGGCATCTGCTACTGAAACTTCAAGTCGAATGCGTCGATTATTTGTTAATGAAAGAAGTGGATAAACCGCACTGAATTCACGATCAGTTCTTTCAGGATAGTGAACTCCTGAAACTCCCATGCACATTTCAAACTTAAGAGAGTCACGCAAAATCATCGCAACCTCGACAAGCTTTTCGCGCTTAACGTGCAAAGTTAGTTCTCCGCGATCAACTACTACTCGCTCGATAGCTTGTGAAAACTCTGGATAAGCGCGCTCTAAATCATCGGCAACTTCATCAAAATAGCTGCCATATGGGCGCTCTGAAGAGCCAGTCGATGCAGGAGTACGCACTAGGCCGCTATAGCCAGATGTGTCACCTGTACCGCGAGCGCCAAACATTCCAGAATCAGTCATTTACGCTAACAAGCCCTTCATTTCAATAGTTGGCTTAGCGTTCATAGCTGCAAGCTCAACATCTTTGATGATCTGCGCACGGTTAGCTCCAAGTTTTTCATCATAGATTTTTTCATGCAGTTTAAGAATTGCATCCATCAACATTTCAGGGCGTGGTGGACAACCTGGTAAATAAATATCTACCGGAACGACATGGTCTACACCTTGAACAACAGCGTAGTTATTAAACATTCCACCAGATGACGCGCATGCGCCCATAGCGATAACCCATTTAGGTGCTGACATTTGATCATAAATCTGACGAAGAACTGGAGCCATTTTATTTGATACACGACCGGCAACAATCATTAAGTCTGCCTGGCGAGGAGAGGCTCTAAAAACTTCCATACCAAAACGTGAAATATCATATTTAGCTGCAGACCCGACTGCCATCATCTCAATTGCACAACAAGCAAGACCAAAGGTTGCTGGCCAAAGAGAGTTCTTGCGCATGTAGCCGGCAAGTTTTTCTACGGTTGTTAATAGAAAACCGCTAGGAATCTTCTCTTCTAGACCCATGTTTTAGTCCCATTCCAATCCGCCGCGACGCCATACATATGCATATGCGACGAAAACAGTTCCGATAAAGATTGCCATCTCAACTAAACCAAAAACGCCTAACTTATCGAACGTGACAGCCCATGGATAAAGGAAAACAATTTCAATATCAAAAATAATAAATAGCATGGCAGTCAAAAAATACTTAACTGGAAAACGTCCACCCTCGGCCGCTTGTGGAGACGGTTCGATTCCACACTCGTAAGCATCGGCCTTTGCACGGTTATATCGAGCTGGTCCCGTCAGTGCTCCAGCGGCAATTGAGATTATGGAAAAACCAAAGCCAATAGCCCCTAGCACCAGGATTGGCACGTATGGATTGGATGTGGATATCACGTGTGAAATCTTAGAGTCGTTCGGCCGTTGCCAATGACAGCTAGCCCTTTATTCCGCTGTGAACTGCAACAACTCCACCAGTCAGGTTTTTCCAACTCACCTGCCTCCAGCCTGCCGCCTCCATGGCCGCTGCCAGATCGACTTGATTAGGCCAGGCCCGGATGGATTCAGCTAAATAGACGTAGGCATCGGGATTTGAGGAGGTTTTCCGGGCTATAACCGGCAAGGCCCGCATGAGATAGCCCATATAGAGCCTGCGAAATGGCCGCCACGTGGGATGGGAGAACTCAACAACGACCATCCGACCGCCTGGTTTAGTCACCCGAAGGGCTTGGGCCAGCGCCTTTGGGTAGTCAACGGTATTGCGTAGGCCAAAGGAGATCGTGGTGACGTCAAAGGTATTGGCCTCAAAGGGCAGGTTGAGGGCATCGGCCTTGGAAAAAGTCAGATACGGACGGGATTTTCGGCCTTGGGCCAACATCCCCTCTGAAAAATCAGTGGAGAGAACATCGGCGCCAGCCTCATGCAGGGGTTGCGAGGATGAGCCCGGGCCTGCGGCTAAATCCAAAATCTTCATTCCTGGGGCAGGTGCGATTATTTTCGTTACAGCCTTGCGCCACGCCTTTGTACGGCCAAGACTCAACAGATCATTAACAATGTCGTATCGCTTGGCGACTCCATCAAACATCGCAGCGACTTCATCGGGATCTTTGTTCAGATTAGCGCGCGACATAGGTGCATTCTCTCGTGAAGTAGGCTCATCCACAACTTAACCTACCGAGGAGAAGCTCATGACATTTGCTGCAGGCTCACTTCGAGCAAGGGTTATGCCACGTAGTTCTGCAATTTCAAACATTGCCTTAATTTCTGGTGGAGTACTCCTGCTTGCAGCATCTGCTCAAATCGCGATTCCTGTTCCTGGTTCTCCGGTACCTGTAACAGGTCAAACCCTTGGTGTCCTTTTAATTGGAACAAGTTATGGAAGTGGAATCGGCCTTGCAACGTTTGCTATTTATTTACTAGCTGGAATTGCGGGAGCCCCTGTATTTGCTGGAGCAAGTTTTGGAATTGAGAAAATTACTGGCGCGACCGGTGGATATTTAATCGGAATGTTAATAACTACCTACGTTCTAGGGCTATTAGCTAACCGCCGCTTTGATCAAAAATTTCTAACAGCACTTCCATCGATGCTACTTGGAAACCTAATCATTTTTTCATGTGGAATTATCTGGCTCCACCATTTCACTGGTAAAGACTGGACATGGACGATTAACGCTGGATTAACTCCATTTATTGTTGGAGAGATTTTAAAAATTGCAATTGCCGGGACATCTCTACCAATTTTATGGCGACTTGTTAACGCTAAAAAGCAGTAAGAAGCCATATATGCCTACATTAATGCCAGTTACCACAACGCACTTGGGCGAGCATTTACCGCTGCTTGATCTTTTGCCGAATGAACAACCTCTTGCATGGATTCGCGGTGGTGAAGGTTTAGTTGGATGGGGAATCCATGCGACAACTACAGTCAGCGGTCCACATCGATTTGCCGATGCGCGGCTATGGTGGCAAAAACAGCTTGAAGGATTTGCAGTTTCAAATTCAGTTCATGGAAGCGGTACTGGCCCACTTCTCTTTACTTCTTTTTCCTTTTCCCCCGATGAGCCATCTGTATTAGTAATTCCACAAGTAATTGTTGGAATGAAAGGTGGCAAATCATGGATTACGTGGATTGGTTCGGCTTCACAACCAGTTTTGAACTCTGAACCTGCAGTATTTACGTCAAATCCTGTTAGTTGGATTGACGATTCAAATGCTGATGCAGATTGGAAACGGCGAGTCACTGATTCAGTTTAGCGAATACATGATGGAGTGCTTGATAAAGTTGTTCTAGCTCGCGATTTCTCTGGAACTGCACAATCTCATATCGATGCGCGCTCTATTCTTAAAAAACTTGCCGCTGAATATCCATCTACATGGAGTTTTTCTGTTTCTGGCCTCGTTGGCGCAACACCAGAATTGTTACTACGTCTATCTCGCAAAATGGTTACATCACGTGTTTTAGCTGGAACGATTAGTAAAACTGGCGATGATGAACGTGATTTAGCACTAGCCGCATCTCTCGCGCGATCATCAAAGGATCTCGAAGAACATGAATACGCAGTTCGTTCTGTAGCACAAGCCCTTGAACCTTTTTGTACATCTACAAATATCCCTGAATCACCATATGTTTTGCACTTAGCCAACGTCATGCACCTTGCTACCGACGTCACTGGTGCATTAGCTGAAAAACTCGCCCATGTAGATTCTTTTTCAATTCTTGAACAACTACATCCATCGGCTGCGGTTTGTGGAACTCCACGTTCATTGGCTACAGAGTTGATTAAAGAAATTGAAGGCTTATCTCGTGGACGTTATGCAGGACCTGTCGGTTGGATTGATGCTGCCGGAGATGGCGAACTCGGTATCGCGCTGCGTTGTGGTGAAATAAATGACAGGACTGTTCGAATTTTTGCTGGTTGTGGGATCGTTGCTGGATCTAATCCAGAGAAAGAACTAGCTGAAAGTGAAGCTAAGTTAGTACCGATGCGCACTGCGCTTAAATAGAGCTCATCTTTTCGTAGATAGATTTTAAGTTATCGGCATTAGCTTCGCGTGATGGAACGTGTGCAACGACGACAGATACACCTTTTATTGGGGTTGAGATTGCTTTCTCTAAAGCCTCAATCGACGTCACGGTTGTAGCGTCAATTCCCATTGCACGTGCAATCGCTGCCGGATCTAATCCATGAGGCGTTCCAAAAACTTCTTCAAAGCCATCTACTCCGCGCTGTGGAAGTGTTGAAAAGATTCCACCACCATCGTTATTAATGACGATGAATCTGCAATTAATATCGTCACGCTGGATTAAGCCAGTTAAGTCATGTAAAAATGCAAGATCTCCCAGTACTGCCAAACTTTGTTTGTGATTAAAGGCCACACCCAGAGCGGTTGAAATGTTGCCATCGATCCCAGCTAGACCACGATTTGCATATGTGGTGACGCCACTTCGTGGAGTTGCAAAGCCTTCTATGTCTCTGATTGGCCGCGATGAGGCAATAAATACTGCTGAATCTTTCGGAATTGCAGCAGAAATAACTGCGGCTATATGGGCTTCATTCCAGCCATCGTTCTCGCTAATTACTTTAGCGCAGCGCGTTGAAAACTTATTCCACTGTGCAATCCAATCCTGCGATGCAGGTTGTGCTTCAAGATGAGGTATCGATGTGAACTTTTTATCTCCAGATCGATCACTATCAATCGTGGCCATCCGAGGATCGATAATGCATGTAATAGGCGCTAATTTAATGAGCGCGTTCACAGAGCGGGATAAAGTTGTGCGACCAATAACGATTGCAACTTGTGGAATTAATACGCTACGAATCTCTTGTGATGTTAAGAAGACTGAAGCATGTGCAACAGCATCTGGAAATGAAAGTGGGTCTTCTGCAATAACGGGCCAGCCAAGTTGCTTGGCAAAAGCATGAACTTCTTCGACGCTTAACCCTCCGCGGTCATGACCAATTACTAAAACACCTCGAGTGCCTTGCACTTTTAATGTGCCGGCCTTAACGCGCGGATGTTTTGTGCGTTCTCCAACGGAGATTTCGTCGAGCCAAGCAACTGAATCATCTGGGAGAAGTGGTTCATCAAACTGGAGATTTAAGTGAACTGGACCAGTTCGCAGACTATCTAGCGGTAACTCCATTGGGAAAACCGGCCCATCAACGTCGGCAAAATAGCGAACTGCTTTTCCGTACAACCGTGCCTGCTCAGTAGTTTGATTAGCACCAGTTCTGCGCAACATAGCTGGACGATCGGCCGATAAAACTAAAAGCGGTGCATTGGTATGACTGGCTTCTAAAACAGCTGGATGATAATTGGCAACTGCAGTTCCGCTCGTACATACAACTGGAACCGGTCGGCCGGAGGATTTAATGAGACCTAAGGCGAAAAACGCTGCAGTGCGCTCATCGATGCGCACATGCATAGTGATTAAGCCACGCTTAGCTGCAGCGTGAAAAGCAAGCGTAAGTGGGGCATTTCTAGAGCCTGGCGAGATCACTACGTCAGTGATTCCGGCATCAATGATCTGTCGAACAATAACGCGCGCTAATGAGGTTGAAGCATTCATATGGTCCAACCTCTCTCGTTTACATAACGCTCAGCTCCTGCGCTCCAGGTCATGCGAATTCTATTCTTCCACCAGTTTAATCGCTCATTGGATACTGCCAACTTATTGAGTAATGCAGATTCCGGCCGCACATCATCAAGTTCAATCTTTCCATCTTTGATAGGAAGATGTGCAACATCAACTGCTAAAAGAGAGCCAGTACCTAAGCCACATGCAAAATTTAGCGATGGAAGAGCACTCGCTAGTTGTAGTCCATAGGAGATTCCTACTGCACTTTCAAGAGCGCTCGATACCACAAGTGGCAGTTGATGATGCTCAGCAATTTCAAGTGCACGAGTGATGCCACCTAAAGGAGCAACTTTCAACATAAGAATATCTACGGCACCAGATAAATCGACAGCAAATGGATTCGCGGCTTTTCGAATTACTTCATCACCAACAATTTTTACATCTGTGCGTTTTTTTAACTCACGTAATTCTTCCACTGTTGCACATGGTTGTTCTACATACTCGATGTCGCCAGCTGTCTTAAGAAAAGAAGTTGCTTGATCAACATCCCATAATCCATTTACATCAATTCTAATTTTTGCATCTGGGCGAAGCTCTCGAATTATCGCTAAACGCTCTAAATCTTTTATTGCATCGGTTCCCACTTTTACTTTAATTACTGAACAGCCTGGATAAGAATCCAGAAGTGACTCAATCTCTTGCGCGTTATTTAACGCTGGCAGGGTTGCATTTACAATAATTTCTGAGCGTAAAGCTACAGGCGCTGGGACGAAAGCGGCTTCTATGGCACTTGTTAGCCACGGAACTGATTCGTTGTAGTTGTACTCCAAAAATGGTGAAAACTCACCCCATCCATGAGCTCCTTCAAAGAGGGCGACCTCGCGCGATGTGACCGAGCGGAAATCGGTTTTAGTTGCAAGTGCAACAACTCTCAATGAGCCCAGGATTGAATCAAGCATTAGCTACGGACGCTTCGGATACTTTTCAAAATTAGGTTTGCGTTTCTCTTTATATGCATCGCGGCCTTCTTGTCCTTCTTCGCTCATGTAAAACAAAAGCGTTGCATCACCGGCCAATTGTTGAATACCTGCTTGACCATCATCTGCGGCATTCAGACTTGATTTAAGCAAACGAAGTGCCAGTGGAGAATTACGTAACATCTCACGACACCAAGAAACTGTTTCGGCTTCTAGATCGGCAATCGGAACCACTGTGTTTACTAATCCCATGGCGAGCGCTTCTTGCGCATTATATTGACGCGTCATAAACCAAATCTCACGTGCTTTTTTCTGACCAACATGCGCTGCTAATAATCCAGCACCATAACCACCATCGAAAGAACCAACCTTAGGGCCGGTCTGACCAAACTTTGCATTATCTGCAGCAATAGTTAGATCGCATACAACGTGTAATACATGACCGCCGCCAATTGCCCAACCAGCAACCATCGCAATAACTGGTTTTGGTGTTCGGCGAATCTGTATCTGTAAATCTAAAACATTGAGTCGGCCAATACCCTTGTGAGCTAAAGCGTCCTCACCGAGGTAGCCATCATCTCCTCGCACGCTGATGTCTCCACCTGAACAAAATGCTTCGTTGCCTGCGCCAGTCAAAATAATGACGCCAACTTCCTCATTGTCACGGGCGAGTGAAAATGCCTCGATTAGTTCGATGATTGTTTGTGGACGAAAAGCGTTGTGCACCTGTGGGCGATTGATAGTTATCTTCGCGATTGCATCGCCAACCTGATACGTAATATCAATAAAACTCTCCCCGCCCGGGGCGGTTCTCCACTCTGGCAGCTCACGGCTACCAAAATCACTATTAATCGGCTTGCTCATATTTCCTCCACTAACGTTGCTAGCGATAGCCTACGGCTGCAATGGATATGAAGTCACAACGAGAATTACTGCGGGTCAGCCCTGCGTGCGAACTCCCTGAATTAGCGGGGCTTCTTGCGCGAGCACTTGCAGGAGCTGGTCCTGCCCTGAAATTGGCCGAGGTTGGCACAGAAATCTGCCCCTCGTCCATAGCAGTAGTAATAGGAACAAGTGGAAGTTCAGGTCTTATCAAAGAGGTTGCTTTTACTTCTCAGTCCCTGTTGGCCTCGGCGCGCGCAGCTAATTCTTATCTCGGAGCCGCTAACGGGTCTACGTGGTCATTACTTTTACCCACCACACATATTGCGGGCATCAACGTCATTCTTCGTTCGATGGAAGTTGGCACACTTCCAGTTGATCTGCGAAATTTCCACGGCGAATACCCGGTTGTAGATTTTACTTCTATCGTCCCAACGCAACTTTTCAGAGCATTGAACTCTGATGCGATATTGCTAAGGCATCTTCAAAAAGCGCGCGCAGTTCTAGTTGGAGGCGCAGCGCTCTCACCTGCGTTGCGCGCAGAAGCAGAAGCTGCAGGAATCCGAATTATTGAAACGTATGGGATGACTGAAACTTGTGGTGGATGTATTTATGATGGCAAGCCACTCGCAGGTGTTGAGTTCAGAGTAAGCGAACATGGAGCGATTGCAATCCGGGGTTCAGTTTTAGCAAACAGTTATTTAAATACGCCCGAGCTGTTTAATCTCAAAGATGGTTGGTTTACAACTAATGATTTAGGTGAAATTATCGATGGAAAGCTTGTCGTAAAAGGACGATCTGATGATGTAATAATCTCTGGTGGTGAAAACTTATCGCTTATTGCAATCGAAGCAACATTGTCGGTTCGTTTTCCAGAGATTGAATGTGCAGCTTTTGCCGTCAATGATCCGCAATGGGGTCACGCACTACATGTTGCAGTTGTTGGTGATGTTACAGAGACAGAGATTTCGCATTACCTTGAAGCCGCTTTGGGCGGTATTGCAAAACCAAAAGGAATTCACTTTCTAGACTCACTTCCGTTGCTAGGTATAGGAAAAATAGACCGTATGACACTGACGAGAATGGTTGACCATGAATAAATGGATTCTGGGTGCACGCCCTCGCACTTTGCCCGCAGCCATCGCACCAATCGTTGTTGCCTCCGCCCTTGCCGGACCAGAGTTCAACTGGTTTCGTGCTGCATTGGCATTAAAGGTGGGTTTATGGCTACAAATCGGCGTGAACTATGCCAATGATTATTCAGATGGCGTTAAAGGCAGCGATACACATCGAATTGGTCCAACTCGATTAGTTGCAAGCGGGCTTGCTAGTGCTCGCTCAGTTAAGAGTGCGGCTTTTATTTCTTTTGGTATTGCATCAATTGCTGGACTGTGGCTCGCTCATTTAACGTCGCCATTTTTGATTGCTATTGGCGTACTGGCAATTCTTGCTGCATGGAACTACACCGGTGGTAAACATCCTTATGGTTATAACAGTTTAGGTGAGTTATCAGTATTTATCTTTTTTGGAATAGTTGCGACCGTCGGTAGCTTTTACGTGCAAAGCGAGAAAATAACGCTGATGAGTTTTATTGTTGCTATTCCAATGGGAGCGCTCTCATGTGCGATTCTTTCGATCAACAATCTAAGAGATCGTGCGCAAGATGAGTTAGTGGGTAAACGAACTCTTGCAGTTCGAATGGGAGAAGCAACATCTAGGCGTTTCTTTGCTGCTCTGCTTGCTTTGGCCCACACGGCTGCAATTGCCACTTTTAAACCACTGGCGATGCTCACCCTTTTAGTAACTCCACTTACTTTTTCTCTAGCCCGTTCAGTCTTAGGTGGCGCAAGCGGAGCTCAATTAATTCCACTTCTAGGCAAGACGGGGAAATTACAGCTTATCTTTGCGGCGGTTTTTGCACTTGCCTTAGCGATACAATAAATCCATGTCACGCTTACTGCTCCCCCTGTTAATAGTTACCTTCACTATCTATACGTTGGTCGACTGTGCGCGAACAGATGAAACCCAGATTCGTAATCTGCCTAAATGGGGTTGGATTTTAATTATCATTCTTATTGGAACACTTGGCCCAATTGCTTATTGGATAGCGGGAAGACCTAAGGGCCCGCGTATGGGCGGACCTAAGCCCAAGCGACGTATTTTGCCACCTGATGATGATCCAGATTTTCTTGGACGTATTTAAAGTCCAGAGTACGTATGTTTTCCAGTACCCCAAATATTGACGTACACATAGTTAAAGAGAAATGTTGAACCAGCAAATAAACATAACCAAGCTGCGCGGCGTCCACGCCAACCAATAGTTACGCGTGCATGTAAGTAGGCTGCATATGCAACCCAAGTAATGAAAGCCCACGTCTCTTTAGGATCCCAGCCCCAATAACGACCCCACGCGCTTTCTGCCCAAATAGCTCCAGCGATAACTGCAAATGTCCATAATGGAAAGACAAATGCAACTAAGCGATATGAAAGTTGATCTAAGTATTCAAGAGATGGCAAACGTTTAGCCCAGGCAGTTCGTTCACCTTTTGATTCCATTGCATCTAAATAAAGATAAGCGGCAGCAACGGCGTTGGCAAGTAAAAAAACACCGCCAGACACTATTGCTGCAGAAACATGAATGACTAACCATGTAGATTTAAGCGCAGGAACCAGTGGTGCACTTGGTCGATATAGAACAGCAACCGCTGTGCCTAAAGTTAATAAGACTGCAATTGAAACTAAAAGTCCTAGCCAACGTAGATCATATTTACGTAGCGCAGCTAGGTAAGCACCTGAGAAAGCCAGGGCACCTGTTATCGAAAACTCATACATATTGCCCCATGGGACTCGTCCTGCAGAAAGGCCACGGGCTATTACGCCAGCAAATAAAAGAATAAATCCAAGGATCATCATCGCGGTTGCGATTCGAGCAACTTTTTCAGTTCGCTTATAGTCAAGAGTCTTAATTGATTTTGCTTCGGGGATTTTAACTGCCCATGCAGTCTCTACAGCGTGAGCAAAAAATGAAAGTGTGTAGACGGCCATCGATGAGTAAATTAAATAGTTGGAAAGATAGGCCCAAGTACGTGACATTTACATCTCTCCTTTTATTACTGCTGTAAATATAGCTAACTCTTGCTCTAAGCCTGGTGCGGCATTTTTAGCTAGACCAGCTACTTCAACGTCACTTCCCACCCGAATCCAGATTCTGCGACGGCGCGTAAAAAGTGAGGCTAATAAGCCAAGGATGGAAACAATAGCCCCGAGTAAGGCAAAGTTCTTGCCGGAATCATCGACTATCTGCAGGTTGACCCATTGAACGTAGCCTTCAAATGTCAGTGAACCTCCTGCGTAAGCAAAGCTTTCACCTGGTTTAAGTGATTTCAAACCTATCTGCTTCATTGTTGAGGTATCAATGCGATAGACAGACTGAGGAACGCCTGAATCTAAACCTAGGTCTCCCGACCATGCAGAAAGTAATAGCCGCGGATCTAAAGCTTGAGGGAATGCGCTTATCGCACCATTTCCATTAGTTCGCTCATATGTTGGTAGGAAAGAGCCAACAAAACCAACCTGCGGCAAGGCATCTGGGACCTTAATCGCGCCAATTGATCGCAAATTTCCATCTTGTGGCAAGAATGGAATTGGGCCTTGCATTCCAACATTGCCTTGTGAATCTCGCACAGTAACTATTGGTGAATAGCCGTTCGCTTGAAGGTAAATCTTTGTAGAACCAATTGTAAGAGGAGAGTTCACTTTAATTACTTTTTTCTGCTCCTTAGAAAAGTCGCCGCTATAAAGCGTCACATTCAAGGTGTAATCCTCTGGTGCACTGGTTACAACATTATATTGAGCATCAAAACTATCAACCTTAAGCATGAAGTTAGCTAACTTTCCATCTTTAAAAAGTTTTCCATAGGCTAGCGAGTCATAGCTGGTAGGTGTATTAACAAAGCGCTCTCCAACATTAATAATTGCTTCGCCACGCATTCCAAATAAGGATGACATGGAAATTCCAAGTAGAACTAAAATCAACGCTAAGTGGAAAAATAGGTTTCCGGTTTCACGCGAATAACCTTTTTCTGCTGATATCGAACCTTCATTTTCAATAACTCTAAATCGGTTCTTCTCAAACCACATACGAGCCTTCTCTAGCTCATCACCATTGGCTGACCAAGAAGAATAGAAATCCATTCGGTTAAGATTTTTAGGCGTAGTAGGTGGCAAGGCGCGTGCAGCATGAAAATGCTCGATGGTTCTCGGCAATACACAGCCGATTAGCGAGATAAATAGCAGGATATAAATAGCGCTGAACCAAGGGGAGCCATAGACATCAAAGAGTGAGAGTTGATCCATCCATTTAGCCTGACTCGGCGAACTCTTGAAATATGCACTCACTGCCATGGGGTTTTGAGTGCGCTGCGGAATCAGCGAGCCAGGAATAGCAGCAAGGCCTAACATCATCAATAACACCAACGC
>CAFARE010000008.1_pt1 | contig 29955 bp, 26 predicted proteins | sample 7267901 | NCBI WGS metagenome assembly CAFARE01 (sample SAMEA6814012, study PRJEB35770) | freshwater metagenome | biome: Freshwater; feature: Freshwater reservoir; material: water | place: Czech Republic | collected 2016-04-20 | depth 30m m
GAATCGGTGGAGCTGGATTCGTTGCCGCCTTTGGAGCAACCGGCGTTGAAGGTGTTTACGATGTTGAAGCACCAGCTCTAGCATCAATGAACACTTCAGGACTCAAGTCTCGAGTTGCAGATCTAACTGCACAGTGGGTCAAGGAGTTCGGAGCTGCAATGGGTCACCCATGTGCTGTGCACTGTGGCGATGGAATTGGTGGAACATACACACTAGTTACAGACGTACTTCCACGTGCACTTCGCACAAGCAATAGCTTCAGCGCTTCTGCGATTATCAGCTCTGCAAGTAAGACAAACATCCAAGACGGTGGAACGCCACAAGGTTTTGGAGTTCAATTTACTGGCACAAATTCAGCTACCGTAGGTGAAAACACGAAAGCCAAGTCTGTGATCATGCAGTGGCAGAGTGGTGCACTTAAGGTTGTTTGGCCATCAAATCTCGCTACATCAACTCCGTTTGCACCTATGAAGACATGGGATCAACGATAGTTCGACGCAGTGCAGTAATTTCTGAATAAATTTCAGAAATAATCGTTTAATATCGAGGGAAAGTGGGAGCCACCAATGTTCGGTTCAGCTTTAATCAGCGGACTGGTCATTGGTGGCTTCTACTCCTTGGTGGGAGCAGGTCTTAATTTAATTTTTGGCGTCATCAAGATTATTAACTTCGCCCAAGGCGCGATGCTCACAATCGGTGCCTATTTAACTTATTGGTTTGTCATCACAACGAAACTCGATCCATATCTGGCACTTCCATTCGTTGCCTTGGTTTTAGCATTCTTTGGTTTCATTATTCAAAAGACCCTTATCAATCGCGTGCTAGGCCAAGAACGAACCAGTCAGTTACTTATAACTTTTGGAATTGCTCTTGCGATTCAAAATACAACTCTTGCATTATGGGGACCAGATATCAGGTCCGTGAATACTTTTATCAGTGATAAAACTTTTGAAGTTTCAGGCATCCGCGTAGGAGCAACGGCTGCGATGGCGTTACTAGGTGCGCTCATTGTTTTACTCGGATTGTTTCTATTTTTATCACGCACCAGAATGGGTACCGCAATTAGGGCGGTAGCTCAACAAGCAGATTCAGCTTTACTATCGGGAATCGATGTTAAGAAGGTGTATGCAATTGCTTTTGCAATTGGAAGCGGCCTAGTAGGCGTGGCTTCCGTTCTGATTGTTCCTATTTATGATGTTTATCCGCTTGTGGGAGAACATTTTGGAATTATTTCTTTTATTGTTGTCGTGTTAGGTGGACTCGGAAATATTCAAGGCGCCGCGATTGCGGGTGTTTTTCTTGGGGTAATTCAAAACCTTTTTGCAGTCTACGTTAGCGATTCCTTATCCACCGCAATCCTCTTTTTCATATTTCTCATTACTTTGCTCTTCCGCCCACAAGGTATTTTCGTTAGAAAGATGCGGGTGTCATAACAGTGAGTACAAGAAGGACTATTACAGAGAGCGAAAGAGCCGAGATTCTCCGACCTCCAGGGCTTCGATTGGCTGGAGTTCCAGTCTTTATCGCTATGGCTGCGATCCTTGTTCTGATGCTTGCCGTTCCAGTTTTAACCGATATCAGATTTTATTATCTCCAGGTCACCATATTAATTTTCTTCTATGCAACCCTAGGAACAGCATGGGGAATTGTAGGGGGCTATTGTGGCCAGCATTCAATTGGGCAAGCTGCCTTCGTAGGAATTGGCGCATATACCTCCACTTTGCTTTATATGAAAAAAGATATATCTCCGTGGATAGGATTATTTGCGGGAATGCTTTTGGCAGCAGTTGTTGCAATAATTATTGGATATCCACTCTTTAGATATGGTCTTCGAGGTGATTATTTTGCTCTCGGAACAGTTGCGCTCGGGCTGATCATCTATGAACTTACCAATAGTTTTTCCACACTCACTGGTGGTTCGCAAGGCATTCCACTCAAATATGAAAATAATCCTTGGAACTTTCAATTTCAAGATCGAAAGTATTATTACTACATAGGGTTTGTTCTTTGGTTAGTGACAGTTACTCTGTCGTATCGTTTGCGTCGCTCACGTAGAGGCTTTGAAATGTTAGCCGTCCGTGATGATGAAATAGCTGCTTCACGCGGTGGTATCAGCATTTTGCGCGCAAAACTTTCAGCATTTGTCATCGGTGCAGTAATTTCGGCAGCCGCTGGAACATTCTTTGCTCAGTTCCTTCTCTTTATCGATCCAGGAACAGTGATGAGCCTTGAAATCTCAGTCCAAGTTATTTTAGTTGCCGTATTAGGTGGCATGAATAGTTATCTTGGAGGAACTGTAGGAGCGATTATTTTAGTGCCACTGTCACAGTTCTTATCGTCACGCTTTACCCAGTCCCCAGGTGCCGATGTTGCGGTGTACGGTTTAATCTTGATTTTTCTTGTCATCTTTATGCCAAATGGAATTTTAGGCCTGCTCCGTAAATCTCCCCGCTGGCGAAAAGTTATTGGGTGGTAGCAATGACTACATCAATTCTTTCAATTGAGGGTATTACCAAAAGCTTTGGCGGTCTTGACGTACTCAAGGGAATAACTCTAGAGGTCGAGCAGGGATCCATTACTGGAATTATTGGTCCCAATGGTGCAGGCAAAAGCACACTCTTTGACATTATTACTGGCTATCAAAAATCAGACCGTGGGTCGATTTTATTCGAGGGAGAAAATATCGCCGGTTTATCGCCGCATTTATTTGCTCGCCGTGGATTAATTCGAACATTTCAATTAACTCGAGTGTTTCCACATTTAACGGTAGCTGAGAATTTATTGGTTTTTGCCGATGGTAAAAATTCTGCTGGTGCTGCTGGCACCAAAGACAAGGCTGTTGAGCTTCTTGAATTTGTTCATTTGATTGGTTTAGCCAATGCAGAAGCTTCCACTCTTTCTTACGGACAATTGAAGCTATTGGAGTTAGCGCAAGTTTTAATGCACTCACCAAAACTATTGCTCCTCGATGAACCTTTTGCTGGAATTAACCCCGGACTTATCGACAAGATTATTCAACATTTGCGGGATCTCAATAAACAGGGAATGACTATCGTGCTTATTGAACATAATCTTCCTATGGTGGCCAGCCTTTGTGACTCGATTGCAGTAGTGAGCAATGGAATTATTGAAATAGTCGGGCCACCAGATGTCGTCGTTAATAACCCTCGCGTTAAGGAGGTGTTCTTAGGTGGCTAACATCGAAAAGAAAAATATTCTTGAGGTTCGAGATTTAGTATCTGGATATGGGCGTATTGAAACACTCCATGGAGTGTCTATAGATGTACCCGTTGGCGGAATCACTGCAATTATTGGACCAAACGGATCGGGGAAAAGCTCACTATTAAAATCTGTCTCTGGATTGATTAGGACTTGGAGCGGAAATGTCCTCTTAGACGGTAAAGAGATTACAAACCTTGCTGCGCACAAACTTGTTAGCGAAGGCATGACTATGGTGCCCCAAGGTCGCGTTGTTTTCCCGCAGTTATCAGTTGAAGAGAATCTGACGATTAACGCTTTTACCGTTAAATCAAAGCAGGTTGTGCGGGAACGCCTTGAAGAGGTTTATGCATTTTTGCCGATACTTTCAGAGCGAAGAAAACAGTTTGCTGGAAATCTTTCAGGGGGAGAGCAGGTAATGCTCTCAATCGCCAAGGTTTTAATGCAAAAACCAAAACTACTTTTACTGGATGAACCGTCGTTGGGATTGTCGCCTAAAATTGTAGATTTTGTGTATGACAGGATTCAGCATCTTGCTAATAATGGAGTAGATGTTCTTGTTGTAGAGCAAAACACTAAGAAAGCGCTGGCAATCGCTAATCATGTCGTGGTTTTAGTTTTGGGAGATGTACGTTTTGAGGGCACGCCGGATTCCCTAGAAAAAGAAATTGATCTAGGTACGCTCTTCTTAGAGGGGCGAATCGCAGAGTGAAAAATACATTTGAAACCCTGCCTCTTCCTTGCACAATTATGCGTGGCGGGACTAGCCGCGCTATTTTCTTTCGAGCCGAAAATCTTCCAGCTGCGCGTCCAAGTATTGAAAAAATTTTGCTTAATGTCCTTGGTAGTCCAGACGTACGCCAAATAAATGGTTTAGGTGGAGCTACTCCTCAAACCAGTAAAGTTGCGATTATCTCTGCATCTGAATTTGAAGATGCAGATGTTGATTATCTTTTTGCACAAGTAGATATTACGAGCGAGTTAATCGACTGGGGCGGAAATTGTGGCAATATATCCTCGGCCGTGGGCCCATTTGCTATTAATGAAGGTTTAGTTGAAGCCAATCTGGATGGATCAATCACGCCAGTTCGAATTCATAACGTCAATACGGGCAAAATTATTGTCGCTCAAGTCCCTGTCATCGGCAGCCGTGCAGCCGTAGAAGGAACTACTTTTATTGCGGGAGTTCCAACACCGGGTGCACGTATCGATCTAGATTTCTTAAAGCCAACGGGAGCTGTTTCTGGCAAGGTTTTACCCACGGGGCATCTGCAAGATGAGATGACTCTCTCTGATGGGCGACATATTTTCGTCTCAGTTGTAGATGCAGCAAATCCAACGGTTTTTGTCCGTGCCCAGGATATTAATATGGTTGGGACAGAGTTACCGGCCGAGATAGAGAGCCGGCCAGATATTTTACGTGTGATTGAAGAAATTCGCGGACAAGCAGCAGTCTGGTTAGGTTTAACTGCAAGTGCTGATAGAGCCTCTGCAGAGACTCCTGGACTTCCAAAAATAGGTTTCATAAGTCCGGCAACAGATTACACAATGAGCTCTGGTGGAAAAATCTCTAAAAACGATATTGATTTAACGGTAAGAATGTTTTCAATTCGCTCCCCACATAAAGCCTGCCAAATTACTGCGGGAATTGCGACGGGAGTTGCAAGTTTATTACCTGGAACCGTGGTTGCCGAGATGATGACTCTTAAAGCATCAGCATCTGGAAGCACCGAAGTTCGCTTAGGTCATCCTTCTGGAGTAATGCAAACAGTTGTCCATCACATAGATGGCAAGATGGATCAAGTTTCAAAAGTCTCAGTTGTGCGAACTGCACGAGCAATTATGGATGGCGTTGTGCATGTTCCTAAAGAACTCCTAGCGGGTGTCAAGTGAGGGGAGAGACTTATTATGTCTGAAAGACATCTAGTGAAAGTCTCCGGAGCTGAGGCGATTGATTACACAGAGAACTCATTGCGCAGACTCATTGTGGATGGATTTTATGTTTCAGGTGAGCGAATTAGTGATACCGCTTTATCTAATGAATTAGGCGTTAGCCGTACAACTATCCGAGAGGCTTTCCAGCGATTAGTTAAAGAGGGTTTAATTTCAATTATTCCTAACCGAGGTGCCTTTGTTACAAAATTGAGCCGAGAAGAGATTACAAAGTGCTATGAAGTTCGTGAAGCACTAGAAGTTCATGCCGTTCGACTGGCAACTGAAAAAGCCCCTGTGGAACGCCTACTTGCGCTGCAGGGAATGCTCACCATCACGCAGACCTCGATCGTGGAGCACGGTGGCCGTTATCCCGTGGATCTAGATTTCCACGAAAAAATCTTTGAATTGGCTGATAATCCTCTGCTTTCAGAGCATGCCAGCCAAGTCAATGCCAAGTTAAGGCTTTCGCGAAGTAAGTCTGGCTTCATGCCAGCCCGAGCCCGTGAGGCCTATGCCGAGCACGTAGCAATTCTCAATGCAATGTTGCGGAGAGATGTACAAGGGGCAGTAGACGCGATGCGTAAACATGTCACAAATTCGCGAATCAATTCTGAAGAAAGAGAAGATTCATTGAATTCGACTAAGCAAATTCTGCTTAAGCGATAATCGAGAGGGAAGAAAATGCAGAAACTAAGAGGCGCCGATATTGTTGCTGAGTCATTAATCCGTTTAGGAATTGAGTATGTGATTGGCGTGCCTGGCCACACTGTTCTGGATCTTCTTGACGCTCTCCGTCTTCGTCAGGATCGCATTCGCGCGATTATGGTTCGCAATGAAGAGACATCTGGTTATATTGCAGATGCCTACTTTAGAATTTCGCACAAGCCAATGGTCGTTGTAGCTCACAACAGCGTTGGTGCAGCTAACACTCTTACTGGAGTGATGAATGCGATGCTGGATTCTTCAGCAATGATCGTCATTACTGGAGATGCTTGGACTAAAACTCAAGGTCGCGGTGCTTTCCAAGAGTTAACTCATTCTCGTGATGCTGGCACTGCAGATATTTTCCGCGGTAGCGTCAAGCGCTCATGGACAGTCAACAAGCCAGAGAAGCTACTTGAAGTACTTCTTAAAGCTTATAAAGAAGCGGTCAGTGGTCGCCCAGGTCCTGTCCATATTGATATTACGCAAGAAGCCTTTACGCAAAAGGCTGACGTTGAGTTTCCAGATGATGTATTTAACTTTGTTCCAAATTCACGAACACGCGGTGATGCACAAGCAACTGCACGTGCCTTTGAACTCTTAAAATCAGCTAAACAGCCGGTAATTTTGGCCGGTGGTGGCACAAATCGCGGCCAAGCAAGTGCAGCCCTTATTGCCTTTGCCGAGTCAATGAATATTCCAGTAGCAACTACATCTATGGGTAAGAGCTCTATTCCAGATGAGCATTCACTCTCATTAGGTGTCAGTGGATGGGTTGGAACAACTGTTGCTAACCATGCACTTCGAAGCGCTGATGTGATTTTGGCATTAGGAACTCGCTTGTCAGAGACTGATACTGCTGGATTTACAGATGGCGCAGTTCTATCGATTCCAACGACAAAACTCATTCACGTCGATATCGATCCTGTTGAGATTGCACGTTTCTATCCAGTAGCAGAAGGAATCGTAGGCGATGTAGCGGCAGTTCTTGAAGACTTACTTACTCTTGCCCAAGCATCTGGAGATGCAAAGTCTGCGCGTGCTGATTGGTGGAGCTCACTTAAAGAAGTTAAAGAGTCATGGAAAGCTGAAGTTGCGAATTCATTCAACTCTGAATCTGATCCGATTGAGCCAGGGTATTTGACACAAGAGATTAGAAAAGCGCTTCCAAAAGATGGAATTATGATGACCGATGTTGGAAATTCACAAAAGTGGATTATTCAACAGTTCCCAACATATGGTCCAGATACTTTCGTAACAAGCCTTGGCGGAGCCTCTATGGGCTTTGGCCCTTGTGGAGTTGCAGGCGCTCAACTTGCAGCACCAGATAAGCGCGTTGCAATTATTACTGGTGATGGCAGCATGTCGATGAGTTTGCATATCTATCCAACAATTGTTGAACTTGGTTTACCAATTGTTTACATCGTTGCAAATGACTACGCATGGGCATCTGTAGATGGTCCACAAGCTCGTCGATTTGGACCAAACCAAAGCTTCTTTACTCGCTTCACACTCCCTAATGGTGAGCCTTATAAGTTAGATTTCGCCGCAGTAGCAAACGCATGCGGGCTAAAGGCTGAGCGCGTTCTTTCATCTAAGGATCTACCAGCAGCACTTGCTCGTGCATTTGCCGCGGGAGTTCCTTACTTATTAGATGTAGAAGTTCGTCGCGATACTTATGTTCCAATGACTGCTCGTGGAGCATATCCACTCCCAGAAGTGGAATAAGAATGAAAACAATAGTTTCACAGCGTGGTATTTGGATTAATGGCCAAGAGCGGCCAGGTGCCAGTGGTAAAACACTCGATGTCGTAAACCCATTTAATGGGCTAACGCTTGCAACATTTTCAATGGCTTCCGGAAAAGATGCTGATGATGCAATTGCATCAGCTTCGGCGACATTTAAGAATGTTATGCGCACTATGCCCGCCTATGAGCGAGCCCAAATTCTACGTCGTGCAGCTCAAGAGATTAGAGATGGCGCAAAAGAGTTAATCGAGATAGTTGTCGGTGAAGCTGGCAAGCCAATTCGAGATGCAACACGTGAGATTGGACGTGCATCAACGTTGCTAGAGCTTGCAGCTGATTACACGATGGTTCAACAAGGACAAGTAATCCCGATGGACATTGTTGAAAGTGGAGTCAATCGAACTGGAATTGCAAACCGCGTTCCCGTTGGAGTTATTGTTGCAATTGCTCCTTCTAACTCGCCAGTTAACTTAACCATTAATAAAATTGGTCCAGCATTTGCAGCTGGAAATACTGTAGTTCTCAAACCATCAGATCAAACTCCAATATCTGCCCTGTGGTTAGCCGCAGCATTTAAGCGAGCTGGTTTACCCGATGGTGCTTTCAATGTAGTAATCGGAGAGGTCGAAGAGGCTATTGAACCGTTGGTTCGCGACCAAAGAGTTCGAATGATCAGCATTACTGGTGGCGTGCCTGCCGGCTTGGCAGTCATAAAGGCAGCCGGAATTAAAAAAGTTGTGCTTGAGTTAGGTTCAAGCGCAGCTAACGTAGTTCGAGCAGATGCCGATGTTCCGGCAGCAGCCAAAAGTCTTGCCACATCTGCCTATTTATCATCAGGTCAGGCATGTATATCTGCACAGAGAATATTTGTGCATGCTTCAATTGAAAAAGAGTTCACCAAACTCTTTGTTGAGGCAGCTGAAGCGATGAAAATCGGCGATCCGATGGATCCTGCAGTTGAAATTGGACCCATGGTGTCGCAAACTCAAGTACAGCGAGTACTCGGGTGGATTGAAGAAGCTGTTGCAGCGGGTGCAAAAGTGCTGACTGGTGGGGTAGCAGTTGCCAGAACTATTAAGCCAACCTTGTTGTCGAACGTTCCAGAAAACGTCACCATTTCTAGCAGTGAGGTTTTCTCACCTATCGCGGTATTGCAAACTTTTACCGAAGATGACGATGTAATTGAACGGGTTAATTCTTCAGTCTTTGGTTTACAGGCTGGAGTCTTTACTAATGACCTAAGAGCAGCTTTCCGCTTTGGTCGAGATATCGATGCGGGAGCTATTTGGATCAATGATTCTTCTAGATATCGCCAGGATAATTACCCATTTGGTGGAATGAAGATGAGCGGAGTTGGGCGCGAAGGCGTTCAGTATGCAATTGAAGAGATGACCGAATGGAAGTTTCTTGGATTAAAGCTCGGACCTTCTGCCGGAATTCTTTAAGAGTCCTACGTCATTACTAGATAGATTGGATGAGATATGAGCGTCGTTGATAGCAGAGGCTTACCGTGGAATGAACCGCCAGGACACTTTGGTGGTTTTTCAAAGTATCTTGTTAATGAAGAAAATGAGGGTAGTAAGTACTTTGATTTCCGCATTTCTCGTTATCCAATTAAGGGATTAGTAGAGCAACACACACATGAGATTGCTGAGCAGATTTTCTATTTTATCTCTGGTACCGGCACCGTCTGGTACGGAGATGAGAAAACAATTGTGGGTCCTGGTTTCACTATGTTTGTGCCCCCAACAATAAATCATGGAGTTGAAAACACTGGAGATGAAGATTTAGTGTTTATCGTTGCAACATCGCCTCCGAATGATGTTCCGAGAAACTAATCACCATGCAATATGACGTCATAGTTGTCGGTGCAGGCAATGCCGCACTCTGTGCAGCGTTAATGGCGCACGAAAATGGTGCAAAGGTTTTGATTCTTGAAAGTGCACCAAAATCAGCTCGTGGAGGAAACTCATTCTTCTCTGGAGGATGGATGAGATTTACTCATGATGGGGCAGAAGATCTGGGAAGTACATTTCCAGAGCTAGCACTAACCGGCAAAGAGGATTTTGATGTACTGAGATATCCCGACAATGAGTTTTTTGACGATATGGCCTCTATTACTGAGTATCGGGGTGACCCCGAGCTCACTTCCCTTGTTGTAAAAGAGTCAAGAAAGGCCATGGAGTGGTTGCACGCTAAAGGGATTCGATTAGTTTTTACTTTTAGTAAGCAAGGTTTAAAGCATAACAAGCGTTACCAAGTAGGTGGCGGTTCAATTGCGGTAAGTGGTGGCGGAGCCGGACTTGTAGAAAAACTCTTTGAAAATGTAGAAAAAACTGGAATTGAAATTAGCTATCAAACAAGAGCAATAGAGCTTTTAGGTATCCCTGGTTCATGCGTCACTGGAGTCAAAGTTAGAAACTCAAAAGGAGAAATCCTCGATATCAATGCACACTCAGTTGTCTTAGCAAGCGGTGGTTTTGGTGCAAGTGCTGAAAAGCGCACTCGATATCTTGGTCCTGGATGGGATTTAGCTAAGTTGCGTGGCAGCGAATATAACCTTGGCGATGGAATCGATATGGCTCTTGCCTTTGGTGCAAAATCCTCTGGACATTGGAGTGGCAGTCATGCTGTTGCATGGGATGCGAGTGCGCCAACAAGCGGTGATAGAAATAGAGGAAACGAGTTTTCGAGAAACGCTTACACCATGGGAATAATGGTCAATAAGAATGCAGAACGTTTCCTAGATGAGGGTGTTGATTACTCAGCAATCACCTATGGAAAAATCGGAACCGAGATTATGCGTCAACCCGACTCGATGGCATATCAGATCTTTGATTCAAAAGTTCTAGATATTCTCGACCCAAACTACAACGGCCGGCAGGTTTCTAAAATAACTGCCCAAAGTGTAGAAGAGTTAGCTAAGAAATTGGATTTAGACCCGATTATCTTGGCGCACACAATTGCCAATTTCAATGTATCTGTTGATGAATCAAAAACCTTTGATCCAAATTGCAAAGATGGAAAGTCAACTATCGGTTTAATACCTAAGAAATCTAACTGGGCTAATAGAATTGATGAAGCGCCTTATGTTGCGTTTCCGGTAACCACCGGATTAACTTTTACTTTTGGTGGCGTACACGTCGATGAAAAAGCGCAGATCATTGATACTCAAAACCGGCCGATCCAGGGCTTATTTGCTGCCGGTGAGCTAGTCGGCGGAATTTTCTACTACTCATCACCTTCAGGTGCGGGATTAACTGCCGGAACAGTGTTGGGCAGAACCGCAGGCCATCAAGCTGCATTGAGTGTGCGTAATAACTATTCTCAGTCGAAATAGGTTCGATGAAGCTTAAAAAGGCTAACTGGCCCTATGCATTATTAGCACATGCTCTTTTTCTGCAGCTAGGAACATTTGTTGTGCGCCCTGCAGCTACCTATCGGGCGATTGAATTAGGAGTTAATCCAGGTGTTATAGGCTTAATTGCATCGAGCTTTGCATTCTTACCACTCTTTGCTGCAGTATTAATAGGACGAGCATCTGATCGAGGTAAAAACTCGGCAATTCTATTAGTTGGTTCAGTTATTTTGATTTTCACTGGAGTGGGTTTTATTTTTTACGCATACTCGATCTTCTCTCTCATAATTCTTAATTTGTTACTTGGGTTGGGTCATCTAATGAGTGTTATTGGACAACAAAGTAAAGTTGCTCAAGGCGAGCGTGCAACTCTTGATTCAGCTTTTGGTCTCTACACATTCGCAGGATCTTTGGGGCAAACACTTGGTCCAGCGTCGATAATCCTTTTTGGTGGACGTTCAATCATTCCTAACACTAAAGATCTTTTCATTTTTTATCTCATGGCCTCAATCATTTTATTTGTAATAACATTACAACTGATTCGAAATTCCGCATCTAACGCTAGTGAGGTACTTGAAGGGAAAAAGGTAAGTCTCTTTTCTTCCTATCAACAAATTGAACCAGGGGCTAAAAAAGGAGTATCTGGTGCGCTATTGATTAGCTTAGTTGTGATAGGTTCGGTAGACGTTCTTTCAGTTTATCTTCCAGTTCTGGGGCTCGATAGAAAGATTCCTGCCGCCACGATTGGCGTTTTACTCAGCGTACGTTCAATAGCTACTGTTTTGTCGAGATTCTATTTGGGACCACTTTCATTGAAGTATGGTCGAAATCGCTTATTGATTACCTCAGTGGCTACATCTGCACTATTTATGGGTTCATTAGTATTTGCTCTGCCACTGTGGATCACAGGAGTTTTACTATTTTGCTTAGGGTTTGCTTTGGGAATAGGCCAACCACTCACGATGACAATTATTACTCTCGCCGTTCCTTCACATTCACGTGGAACCTGGTTAGCGCTAAGACTGACTGCGAATCGAGTAGGACAGAGTGTGTTACCAGCTTCGATCGGATTGTGCAGCGCTATTGCAGGTGTCACCGGAGTCTTTACTGCGAATGCACTTGTATTGGGCGCGACCGCTCTAACCTCAGGATATTTGATGCCTAGACGTGATGAGCAAAGCGATATTGAATAAGCCTCACTCTGTTTTAGTTTTCTGAGTGTGTAGTGCATTATTTAGACATGAATGTGCAGGTCTCACTCCTTTATCCTGATGAATGGATGCGTGTAAGGAATTTACGATTGCGCTCTTTACGCGAAAGCCCAGATGCTTTTGGTGGCAACGTAGAGGCCGAGAACGCATTTTCCGAGTTTGAATGGCGCGATAAATTTTCACAGTTAGATTATTTAGTTGCCTCTATTAATTCAGACGACATCGCCATCATGTCAGTAGAGGTTTTAGATGGAGATCACGGTGCAACATGTTGGATTGGTGGATGTTGGAGTGATCCGCATTTTCGAGGCCAGGGCGCATTCAGCGCAATATTTAGATTTCTCGATTCCCTTTGTGAATCTAAGGGGTGGCAGCGCCAGGGATTAGGAGTATGGACAGATAATTTCTCTGCAATCGCAGCATATAAAGCACTTGGCTTTATTGAAGTGGGGGAGAGGCAAGAGAGTGAGCGACGACCAGGTCGCTTCTATATCCATATGATCAGAGATTCAAAAGCACCATCGTTAGATTAATAATGATATTTTGACCCAATGACTAAGCTCTTACTAGAACCTCACCACGATGGCAGCGAAATATATGTCTCTAATAGCTCTCCTCGTTTAGGGGAAAAAGTAACCTTTAAAGTCCGAATTCCCAATTCTTATACGTTCAATCAAGCGGTGATGCGTTTTTACCATGATGGCGAGCCACGCACCACACATCTGAAATTAACTAAGAAAAATAAGCATGAATCATGGTGGCAGGCGAGCATTGCAATTATTAATCCGAATACCCGTTACCGTTTTCTTTTTGCTGGAGATAATAAATTTGATTGGCTCAATGCCGCAGGTTTGCAACACCACGATGTGCACTCTAATAGTGATTTTCAAATAATTGCCGAAAAACCTGCACCTACGTGGCTTAAGAACTCGGTTTTTTATCAGATTTTTCCAGATCGTTTTGCCTCTACTTCCACCAAGAAGCTACCCGAGTGGGGACACGCCCAACCCTGGGATTCTTTTAATAAAAGTAAAAAGAAATGGAGTGGCCAAGAAGTTGCAGGCGGAGATCTGAAAGGCGTTGAAGAGCATCTGGATTACATTAAAGATTTAGGAATTAACGGAGTCTATTTCACTCCTTTTTTCCCTTCTCAATCTAACCACCGCTATGACGCAACAGATTTTTCTACCGTTGATCCACTCCTTGGTGGTAATGATGCGTGGTTTAGCCTGCGCAAGGCCAGCGATAAAGCCGGAATCCGCTTGGTGGGGGATTTAACATCTAATCACTGCGGTATGGGCCATCACTGGTTGCACAAAGCTAAGAAGGATAAGAAAAGTAAAGAGCATGGCTATTTTTATTGGGATAAGAGTTTTAAGTGGGGATACGTTGGTTGGTGGGGACTTGAATCACTTCCTAAGTTAAATTTTGCCTCTAAAGCTTTACGTAAAGAGATGTATGAAGCAAAGAATTCCGTAGTTCAACAATGGCTCTCACCTAAATTTGGCATGTCTGGCTGGCGAATCGATGTCGGAAATATGACTGGAAAGTTGGGCGATATAGATATTCACGATGAAGTCATGCATGGAATTCGACAAACTATGGATTCAGTCGCACCAGATGCATGGCTTGTAGCTGAGAATGGTGATTTTGTTGCAGAAGATCTAGCCGGGCGCGGTTGGCATGGAACCATGAACTACCAAGGCTTTATGCGTCCGTTGGCATCGTGGATGAATAAAAATGCGAATTTAGGTGGCGGTTTTCAAGGCCTACCTATTGATTCACCGAAGATCACCAGCAAGGCATTAGTCAATACGATAAAGAATTTCAATGGTTCGATTCCTTGGCAAGCACTGACTGCTTCCATGGTCCTTTTAGATTCACATGACACTCCACGTTTTAGGACGATAGTGGGTAGAGATCGCGCACGTCATTTATCTGCGATGACTATGTTGCTAACCTATCCTGGCGTACCGTCGATTTTTATGGGTGATGAGATTGGTCTTGAAGGAAATAACGGCGATGACACTCGCAAAACAATGACGTGGGATGACAAGAAAGACTGGGATTTAGAGTTTCTCGCTGAAATTAAAGAACTCACGCATCTTCGTAGAACGGAGGATGCTTTTATTAATGGTGGATTGCGTTGGGTTGCTGCGGAAAATGGATACATCGCCTACTTGCGGGAATCAAAGAAGAGCAGTGTTTTGGTACTCATTTCGACGTCAGCCTGCACAGTAGACCTGGATATCTCGACGCTGGGATACAAGGTCGCAAAGACTCTGCATGGCTATAAGGTCACTGGCTCAAAGATTAAGTTCTCGAGCAGTAAGGCGACTCATGGAGTTTGGAAACTTGCATAGCCAGCTCGGCCTTTGCCGAAGCGCACAGTTGTAGAATCCTCGCATGAGTAATGAATTACTACAGACATATCGCAAAAATATTGATGGTTTTCTAGCCCGAGCCAAAGAGTTCAATGATGCGTCTGCCAATCAGATTCATTCCGCGGGCGAATGGTCGCCAGCCTATGTAATTCACCATGTTGCCGACGGTGAGATGCACTTTGCGATTCGATATTTTAATTCGCTTACGATAGATAGTCCTCAGATTATTAATTTCAATGAAGATCTCTATCCAGCGGTCCTGAATTATCAAGGGCGAGACTGGCGTAATTCACTGGCGCTTATTGAAAGTATCGCTAATTTAGTCGTTGCTGCACTAGCTGGGATTTCAACGCAACAATGGGCTTCTAAGTCGATTCACCCAGAGCTAGGTGAGGTCACATTAGAGCTGTTAATTTCTAAAGCATGCTCACACACTTTGGCACATACTCAGCAGTTATTAGATAGTGAAATCTGACATGTTTGAATCAATTTTTTTAGGAATCATTCAAGGCTTAACCGAATTCTTACCCATCTCATCGAGCGCGCATCAAAGAATTGCAGGTGAGTTTTTCTCTCATGCTCAGGACCCTGGTGCTCGCTTTACTGCGATTACCCAGATAGGTACTGAACTGGCTGTACTGATCTTTTTTAGGCATGACATCAAGCGGATTCTTCTCGCGTGGATTAATCAAAATTTACGCCGCCAAAATTTATCCTCCGAAGAAAAGCAAGAAGCGCGAATGGGTTGGCTGATTATTATCGGCAGTGTTCCTATTGTCATTTTAGGTTATCTTGGTAAGTCATTTATTGAAAATGATCTTCGCTCTCTTTGGTTGATTGCATCAGTCATGATTATTTTTGGCTTGATTCTTGGCTGGGCAGATCACCATGGGAAAAAGATTCGCACACTAAATGATTTAAATCTTCCACATGGTTTGATGTATGGCTTAGCCCAGTCCCTGGCCTTAGTTCCAGGCGTATCTAGATCTGGCGCAACTATTGCTATGGGTCGCTTACTTGGCTACACACGCGAAGCCGCACTTCGTTACTCATTCTTATTGGCCTTGCCTGCGGTTTTTGGCAGCGGATTTTATGAACTCAAAGCTGCGCTAGAAGATAAAACTGGAGTTCAATTGTTTTCATTGACAGATACCTTTATCGCAACAACGATTGCTTTTTTTGTTGGTTACGCAGTTATTGCGTGGCTACTTAAATTTGTACAAACCAAAAGCTTTATGCCCTTTATTATCTACCGTGTATTTCTTGGGAGTATTCTTCTCATCTTGCTTTCTCAGAAAGTGATTAACCCTTAAGAACTTTTATTTGTGTTCTTTTTCTCATAGTGCTAGCCCTCTTATGTGGTACACAGAATAAATCCATTTCTAACAGTGATTGACTTAATACTCTCGAAAGAGGTACCCCTCACTAATTTCTGAGTATCACGCTGAGCCGGTGGAAAGATTTCCTTGTAGGTAAGAAGTATTACAAGGAGAGATGAGGCTTACAGTGAACACCGCAGGAAAATCCACGTTATTTAAAGCTCTATTAATCGTTAGTATCAGCACACTTTTTATATCCTCTATTGGCGCTGCCCAAGCAGCAAATAAGACCATCACATGCTACAAAGGCACCGTAGTAAAAAAAGTCACTGCAGCTAAACCCAAGTGTCCAACGGGATATTCAACAACTAAGCCAAAGATCACTGCTAAGCCAACGGTGACACCAAAAGTTACCGTGACACCTAAGCCAACAGTTAGCGCTACCCCAACTGTTACCGCGACAACGAAACCAACATCAGAGACCCTTGCTTTCAATGGCACTTATACCGGAAAGATCGGTTTGCTCTGGGGAGATAGTTACGTGCAGGTGACATCTGTAGATGCATCAGGTACCGGAACTATCCTCGGGCTAAGTGATATGCAAGGGGTTGGCTCTGCTGCACCCGCCAGTCAATGCGACTCATTTGGTGGCTCAGGAACAATCAGTGGCGGCGGAAATACGCTCAAGCTCACTTTTGATACCAATGCACAAGCATGTGCTGAGGATTCAGATGCTCCCACCGGAATCAGTATTACTGGAAGCGCAATTATTAATGGTGGCACCGGTAAGTATGCCGGGGCAAGTGGAACTCTCAAAGTAACTGGCAGTTTTAATATCAAAACGACTGCAGCTGGAAAAACCGAAAGTGATGCTTTCAAAATTACGATGAGTGGAAATATTAAAACTAAGTAGTTCTCAGAGAATTGACAATTAGAAAAAGAGGAGTAGAAATGAAAAGAAAGAATTCAATTGCAACCATAAGTGCGCTAGCGCTACTTGGTGGAATATTTATGGGGGGTACACCGGCACAGGCAGCGCCAGCGGCCTCAACGCTTGTGCTCTCTGGTGGTAATGGTGTCTTTGGATTAGCACCAATAACAATCAATGCAACTGCCAGCAGCGCAGGAAGTGTGAAATTTTATGCACGTGGTGTTGGAATCGTGGGCTGTGAATCTGTACCCACAACTACAACTGCACCATTTGTAGCAAAGTGCGCTTGGCTACCAGCGACATCTGGTCCCATTGCATTAGGCGCTTCATTTACCCCAACAGATCCTGCAGCATTTGAACCAGCTGAAGCACCAGCATTCAATGTAAAAGTTGGTGTTCCAGTTCAGGGCATTGTTTCACCCATCCATATTTATGTTGACACAATATTAGCCACGGGTTCAACTGGCGTACTAGCTCCACGCTTTGGCGTTGGCTGCACTATCGCTAGTGAATTCATTGTTGGACAAACTATTGTCTTTCGAATCTATGCAAATAATGCCGATCAAGGTGGAGCAGTAATGGATTCATCTAATACCGCCAAAGCCTTTGTTGAGGTTGCCGGGGTCAAGGATCCTCTTCCAATGACGTATGGAAATCACAGTGGAGTTGCTTTTTGGACTGCAGTTCTTAAAACAGGTGCAGCACCTCTTTATAACACTCTCGGAGTAATCAGTTACAAAGTAACAATGATTGCTAAAGATACAAATACTATGAAAGTGCTTTCTACCAAAATGGTAGCCGTTCTAGTAGATGGCAAGCGTTTAGTTGAAGACGGTAAGCCAGTCTACGAAAGAGTGAGTTATTACCGGACCGTCAAAGTTTCTCCCGTACTTAAAGGTGCAACTGGAACATGGTCATCTAATTTCACAGATACATCGAAATTAACTCTATACGCAGTTCCTAAAGCTTAAATAGAGATCGGAGAGAAAGATGAATGTAATAACCAGAAGATCAAGAAGTACACGTGCAATTGGTGCAATCGTTGTGCTCACTATGGCAGTAGCCATGGTGAGCCCAGCCAGTGGCGCAGATGCAACACCCGGAACGACATTAATTGCACCTGCTGGAATCCCTAATGTTCCAGCCATTCCCTTTACGGGAAAAAAGGTTGGAGCTTTTACAACACCACAATCTATGGTGAACTTATCTGTAGTTCCGGCACAAGGAATTGTCGGAGACCCAATGGTCATTTCTGGTAAAGCTATGACACCAAATACGGCCCTCACATTAACCTGGTCGACATCTGATGCAAGTTGGGTTGCAGGTATTGAACCAAATACCGCCAACTACATGGGAACAAGTTATGTGAACTACAGCGTTGAAATGGCGACAGTTACTACGGATGCTGCTGGTGCTTTCACATTCAAAACCACCATTCCATCTGATTGGGGCGGGGTGCACGATATCTATGCACTTGCATCTGGAGTCGGCGCAGGTCACGGCGGCGTACAGGTTGCTCGTGGATTCACTATGTCTCCAAAGAGTGGCCCAGTTGGAACCCCCATCACGGTGACATATACAGGCCTTGGTCCAAAGTTATATGCGGCAGGATCAGCACTGATCTATGACAATCATTTTGCGGGCGAAATGATGGCACGGTGGACAAGAGGAACGGCTTCGGCAGTAATTCTGGCCTCAGGTGCAGTTGGAAAGCACTATCTTCAGGCAAACGAAGCAATTTCATTTTCTTACTTAAACGTAATGCAATCGCCAGTTCCTTATGCAAATAGTGGATCTGGAATATTTACCATTACTAAAGATAATGGTGCCTTCAAGCCATATATTCAGTGGCCAGCCCAGGTAACTCCATCTGTATCGGCGCGCACAACTTTGTCGAATATCGGATTAGATCCTGCTACAAAAGCAGTTGCAACCCTCTCTGTAAGTAGTGGTCCAGTTGGCAGCAAAACAACTGTCAACGTGAATGGACTAACAACCATAGGATCACATCAAATAGTATGGGCAACTGTTGTTGGTAATCGTGTCAACTGCACGTCCGGAACATGTTGGGTATATAACTCACTTCCCCTTGCATCAGTTGATGTAAATGGAAGCTCTATCAGCAAAGAGGTAACAATTCCGGATCATCTTGGCGGCTGGCATGTAATTCAAATTAAGCAAGGTGACATGATTGAAGCTCAGACAACATTCTATGTCAAAGAGAGCATTATGCCTTTCTTGGATAAAAATGGTAAGACGATTGGTATGGGTTTAGCAAAAGCCGACTTATCAGGATCTCTGGAAGCGTTTGCAAAAGGCGGAGCAGGTGCGCCAACAAATACTTTCAAAGAGGGCGACGAGTTTACAATAAGCATCAAAGGCGTTGGTTGGACACAGTTTGATAACACATTGGCAGTGACTTACGACAATAGTTATATTGGTTATGGTTGCGGATTTAACTCCAATGGTTATTTAGTTGTTCACTTAAAGGCTTTAGGTGGAATAGGTACACATATCATCGACTTGCGACCGCTGCTATATACACAGCAGCCTTCGTTTGGAAATACTCCATACGGAATGACTCCCGTATTGACTTTTGATCGCGACTTTGCTGGTTTAGCACTGGGCTATCAAATTCCAGCCTTTCACTTCGCAATAAACATCACGAAATAGACCTATCTCGAGGGGCTAAAGCCTCACTTCTGATTCATTCGGGGGTGAGGCTTTAGTTATTGCACGGCGCATAAGAGTTTTTGGATACCACCAATTCCATTGGCCCAATAGAACCATTGAGCTAGGCAGGAGCAGACCCCTTATCAGTGTGGCATCGATCAAAATTCCTACGGCAAGACCGATTCCTAACTCCTGTAAACCAGCAAAATGACCATTCACCAACCCGGTGAGTGCGCCAACTAAAATTATTGCCGCTGCACTTACAACGGTTCCAGTGTGCGCTAAACCTTCGATAATTGCTTGTGAATTCGTGGCTCCGTTATCTCGAGCTTCCCGCATTCTAGATACAAGAAAAACTTCGTAATCCATCGAAAGGCCGAAAAGAACAGCAAAGAGAAAAATAATGACCCAAACTTCTATGTAATCAAGATGGTAAGTATCAATCAGAGATGAAGCTAGACCAAATTTAAAAACCAGAACTATGGCACTCAAAGCTATTGCTATGGAAATTAAATCTAGAGCTATCGCTTTAAGCGGCAAAATAATTGAGTGCATGGTACTCATTAAAATCAGAAAAGTCACCATAAGAATTAAAAGAATAATCCAAGGAAAAGTGGTAAAAATCGTATGTACCAGATCCACGCCTTGAGCAGGTGCTCCACCTACATATATCTTGGCAGAGGCAGGGAACCCAGCATTGGGAATATAACTATTTCTTAACTGATGTACTAAAACCTTAGTTGACTCTTCTCCTAAACCATCCTTAGCAACCACAATTATTCGCATGTACCGCTCAGTCGGATCGGTAAATGTTGGTTCGTTTCCTGCAGCGACTAAAAATGTTGCAGGATTTTTTTGAACCGCAACGATGAGCGAGTTTTTAGCTTCTGCAATAAGCGGACTAGTTGCACGGCCAGGAGCACCAAGATCTATGGCAACCTCTATAGGAGTAATCACTCCAGTACCTACCCTGTTAGTAATCAGCGTTAAAGCCTGTGCCGACTGAAGATTTTCTGGAATTGCTGTTAGCGAACTGGGGGTTACTTGCAAGAAAACGACCGATGACGCCATGGCCAGTAAGACCATTAGGGTGCTGGAAAATACTATTCGAGGCCGTGCAACTACAAAGCGTGCAATATTTGCCCATAAACCATTCATGACATCCTTGCGTCCCATGAGCCCGGCAAAACCCGTAGGAATCGTGCAGTTGCGACCGCACAATGAAAGCAATACAGGCTGCAGAGTAAGGGCAGTAAGAACGCAAACAAGCGGGACAAGAATGGCAGCCAACCCAAGAGAGCGCACAAATGGGACTGGAACTAACAAGAGCGTTGCAAGTGCAACAGAAACACTCAGACCTGAGATTACAACTGTTCGCCCAGCAGTTTTCATTGTTCGAATAATCAGGTAATCATCGGCTTCTTCTGGAGCATCCATTAATTCTCGTCGAAATCGATGAACTATCAGTAGTGAATAATCGATTGCAAGACCTAAGCCAATCAGTTCAACAATATTTGGTATATAAAGAACCATGAGAAACTTTTGTGCTAATAGATAAATCAGAGCTAGAGATAAACTGACCGATGCGATCGCAAAGATTAATGGGATATAGACCGCCCAGCTTGTACCTAACATAAGAATTAAAAGTAGAAGCGCCAAAGCGATTGCTACTCCTTGACCATGTCTAAGATCAGAGTTCAAAATTGGTGTTACATCATGTTCAATCGCAGGTGGCCCAGACACCAATGCATCACTCAGTCCACGTTCGATTAGTGCTGCACGCAAAGTTTCGGTGTAACGCGCCGCCTTCATCAAGTCATAAGACGTAGAAATACTCGAATAGAGAACGCCGCCTAAAGCCCGGTGCGCGGCTACGTAGGCAGTGGGGATCGTTTCCGCTGCAGCCGCGATGCTCTGATTGAGTTGCTCTAATTCAAGCGGGTTAGCATTCTTGAACTTATAGATAACGGTAAATGAACCTTCAATATTTTCAGCAAATTGATCACCCAAAATGCGTGATGCCTTAGCGGATTCACTGCCTGGAACCGTTAATGATGTTGTTAAGTGATTGCTTAATTTGCCGCCGGAGAAAATTCCAACACAGATAATAAGCAGCCAAACAATAAGAATTGCAGCGCGATGTCTAAGTGCCGAGCGGGTTAATTTCTCGAGCATTGCCCCATAGTAAGTGGGTTAATTGCCCGGGCTTACCGTAGACATGTTGAAATCCTTGATAACTAGTGCTGGCACAGCCATATTTGTTATGTCCCCAGCCCATTCACGAGGCTGAGTCCATTCGGTAGCGCCAGCCTGTGCGATGCGGTTGAGTGCAGATACAGGAGAGTCGTTCCAACGGAAATTATTTGTCGCACCAACTACTTCACCACCTTTTACATGATAAACACCATCACGAGTTAAGCCAGTGAGAAGTAAAGAGTTTGGATCAACCATTCGGATGTACCAGAAAGTTGTAAGAAGCAGTCCATCATCAACTTTAGAAATTAAATCGGTTAACGAACCATTGCCACCATCAACGCTCATGATTGCATTTTCACCGATAGGCGTGAAATCAAGAGAGGTTAATTGCGCAGTAGCTCGAGTTTGAATGAGTGATTGCAATACTCCATCTTTAATCCAGTCGACGTGCTTGATAGGTTGACCATTGTCAAAGACCGATGAGAAAGGTGAACTCACGGCAGTTCCGACAAAGTTAGCGGCCGGCAACTGTGCATAGTTAGGATCGCTAAAGAACTGGAAGCCAACGTTAGATATTTTCTCACCCACACGTGTTCCACCACCTGGCTTAGAAAAGACACTCTGGCCTTCAAATGCATCGCGTGCTCCAGAAACCCACAACATGTAAGTAAACAAATCTGCAACACTGCCCGATGGCAAAATTGTGTCGTATCGACCTGCAGGCAGATCTACTTTTTTAGCCTGCCAATTAAGTCGTTGGCGAATCTCGGCATCGATTGCAGATACAGATACATTCTTAAAATCGCGTGTCTCAATACCAGACCACGTCGATCGTGAGCGCGCATGAGACTTTCCAGTCATTTCAACGCGACCAACAGGTGAATCTTTGCGCAGCCGCATTCCACCTTTAGATCCAATCCAGGTTGTTTCATGGGTGTGTTCTGCATAACCAAAGAGTTCGATGTTATCGCTTACTGATCGCGCAAACATGTCACCAAGTGCTGGAGCAAAGTCATTGAAGATCTGTGGACCAGTAGGCACGTGCTGAGCATCCCAATCACCTAAAGAAATATTTTTAGCAAGTGGTGCGAAATCCTCTGCTTTACCAGCAGCTTTTGCTGCAGCGATTGCTTGCTCCAGAACGTGAGGAATATCGGCCTCATTAATATCGGTGCGAGTAACGCCACCAGAGGCCATACCACCATCCTGTGCGATAAATGCAATGACGGTAACACTGCGCTCTGTAATGACACCGTTAGTTGTTAATGTACTTGCGGCCCAACGAAGATTGGCTTGAGTCTTATCTTTAACGACCACGATGCAATCATCACAGGTAGCGGCACTGGTGATCTTTTCAATTAGATCTTGAGCAGAAATCATTTTCCAGCCTCCGCAACAGTATTGAGAATATTAACTTTGTCGAAGATCGCAGCTGGACAGCCATGGCTTACGGCTGCAATTTGTCCGGGTTGGGCTTTGCCGCAGTTAAAAGCGCCACCTAATACGTAGGTAGATGGGCCACCGACAACTTTCATCGAGCCCCAGAAATCCGTTGTGGTCGCTTGGTATGCGACATCTTTGAGCTGCCCAACAACTTTTCCATTCTTTACACGATGGAACTGTTGGCCAGTGAATTGGAAGTTATAACGCTGCATGTCAATGGACCAGGACTTGTCACCCTTGATGATAATTCCATCCTCCATAGATGAAACCATCTCATCATAGGTCGGTCCAGTTGGGTTTGGTTGTAGTGAAACATTTGGCATCCGCTGAATAGGCACGTGTGCGGGGGAGTCTGAATAGGCACAACCATTACTGCGATCGCGATTAACTGCGGCTGCAATGCGACGATCTAATTGATAGCCAACTAAAATTCCATCTTTAATGATGTCCCATTGTTGGGCGGCAACACCTTCATCATCAAACCCAACCGTGCTTAAACCGTGAGGAGTATTGCGATCACCTGTCACATTCATTAATGCTGACCCATACTTTAAAGTATTTAACTTATCGGGAGTCGCAAATGAAGTTCCAGCATAATTTGCTTCATATCCAATAGCTCGATCAAGCTCTGTAGCATGGCCAATTGATTCGTGAATCGTCAGCCATAAGTTAGATGGATGAACTAAAACATCGTATCGACCTGGTTCAACCGAGGGCGATGCCACTTTCTCTGCAAGCAATGAAGGTAGTTCTGCAATCTCAGCATCCCAATTCCAATGCGTATTGCCCATCCACTCCCATCCAAAGCCAGAAGGGGCAGCAAGCGTGCGCATCGATTCAAACCCGCCCGCACCGATTGAGATTGCTTCGATTTGGGTTTGCATTCGCACTCGTTGCTGTGTCGTGCTGGTGCCGTAAGAATCTGCATAGTGCTTTTGCTCTTTGACATACATGGCATGAGCCGATGTGTGATTGACATTGCTGGCCTTTAATAGCGAATTACTTAATTGAGCTAAGCGATCTTTCTTATCTGCATCCGAGACAGAGAATGGATCGATTTCATAATCAGAGACCCACGTCTTGTTGGCATAAACCGGCTCAGTAACGAGAGAAATCTCTTGAGTTGAAAGCGGCTTTGATGTCTTAGCCATTGCAACTGCAGTCAGTGCTAGTTGTTGTGCGACCTTTACTGAAATCTCTGGGCTAGATGCGAAGCCCCAAGCACCATTAACAATCACGCGCACTCCGACACCTGCCAGAGTTTCATCACTCTGCGTTTCAGGCTTTGCATCACGCAGTGCTAATAAGCCTGTGCGTGTGCGCTCAATACGAACATCAACGTGTGAGGCTCCGGCGCTTTTTGCAGTTGAGATTGCAGCATCAGAGACTGCATCTAATGGAAGGCTGAGAAATTCGGCATCAATAGTTTTATTCACGGCCACACTTTAAGGCACCTCTTGAAGAGATGCCACAATAAGAAAGCTGGCAAAAGAGGGCGCATCCGCGGTGAAATAGGGGCAAAAGCGGGTAAAACGAAGAAATCTGACGAATTTAGCGATAAACACGCGTGGTTAAGCGGGTTTGCCAAGCCATTGCTGGCAAGATTACGTGTATTAACTTCAACCCAGTACTGGAGAGAACTTCATGAATAAAAAAGAGATCGTTGCAAAGCTAGCCGCAGATTCAAAGCAGTCAGAGAGTGCCGTCTCATCAGTTCTCGAGGCACTTGAAGGTCTAGCAATTTCAATGCTTCAGAGCAAGGAGAAGCTAGTTCTCCCTGGCTTTATTTCAATTGAGGCAGTTGCTCGTGCAGCTCGTTCAGGACGTAACCCACAAACTGGTGCAGTTCTTCAGATCCCTGCTCGCACTGGCGTCAAGGTAAGTGCTGGAACAAAGCTTAAGAAGGCAGTTGCTTAATTAATTAGCTTTTTTAATAAAGGGAGGGCGTGAGAAATTCACTCCCTCCTTTTATGTTTTTAAGGGTAAAGCCCGCGCAGTTTGTGCGCTTGGGCAACGCGTGAAACACCCAGCATATGTGCAGCTTCGCGCCAGGTAACCGAACGTGTTGTTGCCATCTCTTCAACTTCGGTGAAGGCTTTTAACATAATGCGGTTTAAGTTTGTTTTTACTTCATTAGCATCCCATGCATAGTTCTGCTTATCTTGAACCCATTCGAAGTAAGAAACTATTACTCCACCTGAGTTAGCTAAAATATCTGGAACTACCAATATGCCTTTTTCATTGAGAATCGCATCGCCCTCCGGTGAAGTCGGAGCATTAGCACCCTCGACTATGACCTTAGCTTTGATTCCGGGTGCTGTGTGACCTGTTATGGCATCGGATAAAGCCGCAGGGATAAGCACATCAACATCTAAATGAAGTAACTCTTCATTTGTTAAACGATCCGTGCCTGGGGCATTTAAGTTCTTATGCTTTAAAAAGTGTTCCCACAATTCACTCACATTTTTAAAACCTGTGACTGCACCATGAACATCGCTCACCGCAATAACTTTCAGTCCCATGTTTTCTAAAGCGATTGCGGCCCAATAACCAACTTTTCCAAAACCCTGAATCGCAACAGTTGCACCTATTGGATTTATTCCGCAAACTCGCAGGCCTTGGAGAGTTGAAATTGCAACACCATCACCAGTCGCAGAATTACGGCCAAGAGATCCACCTAGAACAATTGGTTTTCCAGTTACAACTCCAGGTACTGAAAAACCAGCGTTCACCGAGTATGTATCCATCATCCATGCCATGTTGCGTTCGTCAGTGCCAACATCGGGCGCAGGAATATCGCGCTCTGGCCCGATGATGGGCAAAATCTCTGATGTATATCGTCGTGTTAAACGTTCATTTTCGCGGTCAGACAGAGTGGCTGCATCAACTGCAATTCCACCTTTAGCTCCTCCAAAGGGCAGATTTGTCAGAGCACATTTCCATGTCATCAGCATGGCAAGGGCAATTGTTTCTTCAAGATCGATCTGAGGGTGGAAGCGAACTCCACCTTTAGAAGGTCCGCGTGTAGTTGAGTATTGAACTCGATAGCCCTTATACATTTCGACTTTATCGTTATCGCGACGCAATGGGACAGCTACTTCTAAGATTCGCCGTGGTGTTGACAGTGTTTGCCAATCATTTTCTGAAAGGCCCAATTGATCTACTGCCGTGCGTAATTGCGCGCGCGCAGTTTCGAAAGCTGACTCCGTTGTCATGCCTTGAATCTAGGTGAAAACCTGTCAAAACACTAATGTGAATGGCGTACAGCGCGCTTAGAGTGTTGTCACTTGGTGCGTTGCCTTGCTTAACCACACCGGATTTATCTCTACGCCCCACCCAGGTTCTGATGGAATTTGAATCATGCCGCTTTCAATAGCAAATGGATCTCCAAGAAATAGATCTCTTTGCCATGGGTAGTAATCAAAGCCTTCAATAGAAAATTCAAGGTATTTACCGGGATTATCAATCGCACCCAATAAATGCATAGTGCAGATAGTTACAAGTGAAAGATTGGCACTATGCGGAGTGATTGGCATATTTGCTTTTTTGGCCATCTCAACAACTTTTAACGTGCGCCAAATGCCTCCCATATACATAATGTCGGGCTGTAAAATATTTACTGCACGCATATCGATCATGCGCTGCCATGTGACTAAATCCCAATCTTGTTCCCCGCCAGTTACATCAATTGAAAGTGCATCGGTTACTTGTTGCGTCTCCTCAAGTTCCCAGTACTTACACGGTTCTTCAAAATGCGAAATACCTTCGGCCTCAAGGAGTGCACCAACTTCGATGGCACGTTTAGGAGAAAAACCACTATTGCCATCGACTAATTTTGAAATTCCATCACCAAGGGCGCGAGAAACCACCGGGACAACTTCTTCTGTGCGTCCTGGCCACTCATCAATATCATTTCCACACTCTGCGCCTACGCGCCATTTAAATGCATCAAAGCCATAGGTGTCACGTAACTTTACGAAGCGTTCGGCTTCCTCTTGCGGTGTGATGTCGCGTTTCATGGATGATGCATAGGTGCGAAGCTTCTTTGGAACGCCTCCAAGTAGCTCGACAACTGGCTTACCTTCGGCTCGTCCACGAAGATCCCACAGCGCAGTATCTAGCCCAGCATTTGCTCGGCATCGATAACTTCCTGGATATTTGTGTTCTTTAGCTTCGATCAGGGTTATCAAGGCGCCGATATCGGCTACATCGCGGCCGATTGCCCATGGCGCAATTTGGCGGTGAAAGACTTTGGCGGTTATGTCGGCGTTATATGTAGAGGTTTGACCCCAACCAATGTGTCCATCGGTTGTTGTCACCTTTACAAAACAAACGAACTCATCGGTGAATGTCTCTAGCGATGAGATTTTTCCAAACATTATCCAGCTGCCTTAACAAACACAGGCAAATCTAGAAGTGAAACTTTCACGGGAGCACCTGCACCAAGACCAGCGGCGTCAGGACTTGGCAACTGTGCAGTGACGCGAGTTCCATCATTGAGAGAGATACTTAAGCGACAGGTTGCCCCTAAGAAGCTAGCTGAGAAGACTGTTGCATTTCCCGATTTGCTTGCAACAACGTCAATGCTTTCAGGCCGCACTAGAGCAATTCCATCACCAGAGGTAACGGAGCCGGGCAGAGTTTTTACTACTCCACCAAGAATTTCGATTGTTCCACCACTTACTTTTCCTGCAATCGGATTTGTTAGACCAACAAATTCGGCAACAAAGGCAGTGCGTGGACGGTCATAGAGTTCGGCCGGAGCGGCAATTTGTTCAAGAACACCATTGCGCATCACACCGACTCGATCGGCGATGCTGAGTGCTTCTTCTTGATCGTGAGTGACAAAAAGAGTTGTAGTACCTAACTCCACTTGAATACGACGAATTTCTTCACGCAGTTGTGTGCGAACTTTTGCATCCAGGGCCGATAGCGGTTCATCTAGAAGCAAAACTTTTGGAGATATTGCTAAAGCGCGAGCAAGTGCAATGCGCTGCTGTTGCCCACCCGATAATTGGTATGGATAGTGGTTAGCATGAGATGAGAGGCCAACTAAATCTAATAACTCACCTGAGCGGGCTTTGCGATTATCTGCAGCTATTTTATTTGCCCGAAGTTTCAAGCCGTATTCAACATTTTCACGCGCAGTCATATGAGGAAATAAGGAGTAAGCCTGAAAAACCATACCCATTCCGCGCTTATTTGCATTGTGGAAAGTGACATCTTTGCCATCCACAATCATCTGACCGCGATCTAGTCCTTGTAGTCCAGCTAGTGCACGAAGAGCAGTTGTCTTTCCGCAGCCAGAAGGACCAAGTAGGGCCACGAGTTCGCCCTCTGCGATATCAATGGTTAAGCCGTCGAGAGCTTTGACTTTGCCAAAGTGCTTAACAAGGTCTACTAACTGTACATAAGCTGATGAGCTCAACGTATGGGTCCTTATCTCTTAGGCGACGTCAACATCAAGGACGGCGCCTTGACGTTTTTTGGTAGGGATGATGAGAAGTAAAAAGATAACAAAGAGTAAGGAGGCAAGTGACACCGCAACCGCCACGTTGCCATTTTGTCGGCCAATTTGAGCAATAACTACTTGGAAAGTTTTAAAGTTAAGAATATTTGAAATAGTATATTCTCCAAGAACTAAAGCAATTGCAATAAATGAGCCATTAACGATTCCAGTCTTAATCGTTGGCATAATGATTCCAAAAATTACCCGTGAAATCGATGCACCTAAAGTAGTAGCGGCTTCAGCTAACGTATGAATGTCAACGGCATCAAGGGCGGCAGATAAGGAACGATACGTATAGGGCAGAATCAACATGGAATAAACGCCAGCTAAAGTAATAGGTGACTCACTGATGTTGATTGAGATCCATCGGTACAGCGGAGCGATTCCTACGACAATAACAATGGCAGGAATGGCAAGTGGCAACAGGCATAGGAGCTCAAATGGGCGACGAAGGCCCGGTAGCTTTAAGTGAACCCAGATCGCCGTAGGAACAATCATAAATAAAATCAGCGCCATGACTATCGCAGCTGTAATTAAGGAGCGCGAAATTGCCGCTAAGAGGTCGGGTTGCGATGCAATCATTGTCCAGGCACGGAAAGTACGACCTTTATCGGCAAAGCCAAAAGGCTTAGTAGAAAAATCAAACATCGCATATAACGGCACCAACAGGTATAGCGCAACAAATGAAATGATCGTCCAGCGCCATAAGCGCACACCCATTGATTGCTTCATCGCTTCTGCTCCCACTTACTCACTTTTCGACGAAGCAACGCATAAAGACTCATCACGATGATGACAACGATAACCATAAACATCGACAACGATTTGGCTTCGGCGGGATTTGATCCACCGGTCTCACTTGTTAGCGCGGTAGCAATCTCAAGCGGAGTTAAGAAGTCTGAAAGATTGATGAGGGTATTTGCCGTTGCATACGCTGAAAATGAGTTCACAAAAAGCAGAAGCGCTCCACCTACAAATGATGGCGTCAGAATCGGTACTCCAACGCGCAACCAGTATTCGTAGGCTTTGCCACCTAAAGCATCAGATGCTTCGCGCCACTGAGGTTTTAAATTCTCTAACGTTGGCAAGAAGACAAGAACCATGAGTGGGATTTGGAAAAATGTATAGAGGACGCTCAAGCCCGTCATTCCGTAGAGCCATGATGAATCGGCTAAGAAAGTATTTGGTAAGAACTTCACCGCAAGTGTGGAAACGAGACCGTTGAAACCAAAAGTTGCCAAGAAAGCAAAGGTCAACATCACTCCGCCGAACTGCGCTAATACGCTGCTGAGTGCGACAGAGACTTTGTAAAAAACTCCACCCGGC